>JAEEGL011972808.1_pt1 | contig 24045 bp, 20 predicted proteins | sample 9134231 | NCBI WGS metagenome assembly JAEEGL01 (sample SAMN16246548, study PRJNA631951) | gut metagenome | biome: gut microbiome; feature: rumen; material: fiber-attached | host: Bos | place: Iran: Karaj | collected 2018-10
ATTCCGGACACCTTGGCGTAAGCGTTGCTCACTGACCATATGTTGCCTTTCTTGCCATAGATGAACGGACCGTTGGCATATATAGTGTCGGTGGGTGCCACTGCATACAGTGTGGTGGTGCCGCCACCGATGATTCCCGACTCTTTGATGTAGCGCACTGCCCAATTCTCGAAGTCGGCATAAGGGAGCAGTTCGGCGTGCCTCTCGGCATTGACTGCGATGTTGGCCACAAGAGCCAAACTGAAAAGAATGATTTTTTTCATATTATTGTTATTTTATCCCGCATGGGATGCTGTATTTAACCTCAGTATTGTCGGGTTGCACATATTTGCACAAGGGCATTATCTTCTGCTCTTTCACAGCCTTGCTGAAGATGCGTGCCACCTCGAGAGCACCTGCCAGACGGAGATGAGTATTGTCGGTTTTGCCCTCGGGATACTTGCTGTATTCGCCGGGCAGCATGACATATACAAAATAAGGTTGCGAACCCTCGTCGCCGAGCGGTGCGAGCCAGTCCATAGTCATGGCGGTCATGTCCACCAGAGGTATCTGCTCGGCTTCTGCCACCTGCTTGGCAGCATCGGGATATTGGCCGTGCACATACTGAAGCTCGTTGTCCTTGTAATGGCGGCGAGCGATAGGAGTGCAGAGAACAGGCAGTGCTCCCACCGACTTTGCCTGCTGAATCATGAACGTGAGATTGTCGGCATACTGCTCTGGAGTGCAGAAACGTACGCTGTCGGTCTCTTTGGCATCGTTATGACCGAACTGAAGGATGACTACATCGCCTTTCGACAACGTCTGCATCACCGCTTCCCAACGGCCTTCGGCAAGAAACGACTTGGTGCTGCGCCCGTTTTTGGCATGGTTGATCACGGTAGCCTCCTCAGCAAGGAAGGTGGGAAACACTTGTCCCCAACCGCGCTCGGGAGTCTCGATGGTGTCGTAGCGGTCAGCCATGGTGCTGTCGCCTACCATATAGATGTTCAAGGGTTGCCTTGCACAACCGGCAAGGAGTGATGCTGCAAAAATCATAGAGAGATATACGGTTCTCATACCTTATGTGGTTTTTAATTTTATTAACGCGCGAAAAAGCGTGCAAAGTTACAACAAATAATTGAATTATGAAAATTGTTTTTTTTCGTGCCACCCTCACTCGGGTTCGCGCCAATCACGCTATGACAACAATCGTGCCTAAAACGAAAAATGCATAAGAAAAAAAGTATTAATTAATTTGATGCGATTGCTTGCAGGTTTGCAAAAGTTGTTGTAATTTTGTAGCAAATAAAAAGCACTAATTGTAACCACCTCAAAAACCATGTTCTCATGATACGAATGATTGAAGAATCGCGCCGCTACAAGATCTTTGCCGGCAGTCAGAGTGAGCCGTTGGCTCTTAACATCTGCAAGTTGCTTCAGAAACCTCTCAGTAAAGTGAAAATCGAGCATTTCTCCGATGGCGAGTACCTCGCCGAGTTTCAGGAGAGTGTTCGCGGACAAGCCGTTTATCTGGTTCAGGCCACTCGTCCGTCGGCCGACAATCTGATGGAGTTGCTCCTTATGATAGATGCCGCCAAACGTGCTTCCGCTGCCAAGATTATTGCCATTGTTCCTTATTTCGGTTGGGCTCGTCAGGACAGAAAAGACCGTCCGCGCGTCAGCATCGGTGCCAAACTGGTGGCCGACATGATTCAAGTGGCGGGAGCGGACCGTGTGATCACTCTCGACCTGCATGCCGAGCAGATACAGGGATTCTTCAACATACCGATGGACCTGCTGTACGGATTCAACACCTTTGCTGGCTACATCCAGGATCTGAATCTGCCCGATCTGATCATAGCTTCGCCTGACGAAGGCGGTTCGAAGCGTGCAGCCAAGTTCGCAGCCCGCCTCAATGCGCCTATGGTGATGTGCTACAAGAACCGTCAGAAAGCCAACGAGATAGCCGAGATGCGAGTGCTGGGCGACGTGACGGGCAAGGATGTGGTGATAATCGACGACATCTGCGATACGGCAGGAACACTCTGCAAGGCTGCGCATCTGATGAAGGAGAACGGAGCAAGAACAGTGCGTGCTCTGGCTAGTCACGGACTGATGTCGGGACCCGCATGCGAGCGCATCATGGCTTCCGACTTGGAAGAAGTGGTGATAACCGACACTCTGCTCTTCGACACAGTACGCTGCCCGAAAGTGAAGGTGATCTCAGTGGCAGAGCCATTTGCCAACACCATACTCGCTATTCAGAAACACCGCTCTGTGGGTGAGTTCAATTCGAACAGATAACACCTCGTTGCCGCTGTCTCCAGAGGTTAGAGGTTAGAGGAGAAGTATTGAAGAAGATTGCAATATATATAATAGGAGTAATGATGCTTTGCTCTTGCGGCAAAGCACCAACGACGCAGGAAGTGAAGGCACCCGAGTTCTCGGGCGATAGCGCATATCAGTTTGTGGCAGCACAAGTGGGTATGGGCGCCCGCGTACCCGGTAGTGCCGCACATCAGGAATGCGCCAGATATCTGCAAAACGAACTCCGCCGACTGGGTGCTGAGGTTGAGGTTCAGCAAGGTCAGATGCCTGACTACGAAGGCAAGATGCAGCAGGTGGTGAACATCATCGCTCATGTGGGTGATCCGGCTGCCAGACGAGTCCTGCTTTGTGCTCACTGGGATTCGCGTCCTTGGGCCGATCAGGAAGAAGACTATGAGAACCGTATGCAACCCGTGACTGGTGCCAACGATGGTGCCAGCGGAGTGGGGGTGTTGCTGGAGATAGTGCGCCAGACTGCCTCACGCGAGAAAGTGCCTGCATTGGATATAGTGCTGTTCGACTGCGAGGATATGGGTACTCCCGATTTCTATACTGGCAAAGAGCGCGAAGATACCTGGTGCCTGGGGTCGCAACTCTGGGCAAAGACCGTGAAAGAACAAGGTCTGGCAGGCAAATACAAATACGGTATTCTGCTCGATATGGTCGGCGATCCTGACGCTGTGTTCTACAGGGAATACTATTCCGAGCAGTTCGCTCCCAACCAGACAGAGAAACTATGGCGTGCGGCTGCCAAACTGGGATACGGAGGAAGATTCCGCAATATTGCCACTTATCCCGTAACCGACGACCATTACTATGTCAACCGGATAGCGGGAATACCGTGTGTGGACGTGATTCATTACGACAGCAACAACGGAACAGGATTCGCACACTGGTGGCATACACTGGAAGATGACATGCGAAACGTATCGCCTTCCACACTGGAGATAGTGGGGAAAACAGTGCTGGAATGTGTTGGAAATTGAGAGGCAGGAAGACCATACGGATAAGCACTACCCTGAACAACTAATACTATGCCTGAATGGTTGAATGACATAACGCTTTTGGACGAACTGCTGCTAGGCGGCATGCTGCTGTTGTGGGCGTATGAGTTGTATTTCTGGCTTAGATACATGCAAGGCGTAAACCGCTGGAACCGACGATTGCGCAAAGGCAAGATCAAGAGAAGCGAGGTTCAGCCGCCGGTATCGGTAATAGTATGCGCCAAAAACGAGGAACAGAATCTGTCGGACTATCTGCCGCACTTGCTTCAGCAGAAATATCCGCAGTTTGAAGTTATCGTAGTTGACGACGGGAGCGAGGACAACACCCGTCTGGTGGTAGAACGCCTGAAATACCGCTATCAGAATCTGCGACTCACGTTTGTTCCTCACGAAGCGTGGGTCACTTCTTCCAAGAAACTGGCACTAACATTGGCGGCTAAAGCTGCACAATACGACTATCTTCTGCTTACTGATGCCGACTGCCGGCCTGAGTCGCAACACTGGATTGCGGATATGATGTCGGTTTTCACCGACGATGTGGAGTTGGTGCTCGGCTATGGTGCTTATTTCGAGAAGAAGAGTGCTCTCAACCGGTTCATTCAGTTCGATGCTCTGACAAGCGGAATGCAGTATCTTGGCATGGCAGCTGCTCATCATCCGTATATGGGAGTTGGCCGAAACCTGGCATACAGGAAGCAGACTTTCTTCGAGAACCACGGTTTTGCCGGTTTGCTTGGCAATCGTGCGGGCGACGACGACCTGTTCGTCAACAAAGTGGCAAACAAGCGGAATACTGCTATTATGGCTACCGTAGACTCGCTCACATGGTCGGTCCCGAAGCAGAGATGGCACGACTGGTGGCAGCAGAAACGCAGGCATCTGGGAGTATCGCCGCAATACAAGGCTCAAAGCAAGTTCCGCCTTACATTGGAACCGCTTGTGCGCGGATTGATGTACGGAGTGATGATAGCAATATGCATCCTGTGCCCGTGGATGGTGACGGTTGCTGCGGCTGTTCTGATGCTCTCGAGATGGCTTTGGCAACTGCTGATAGTGAATGCAACAGCTCACCGTTTCCGCATCAGAAGATTCGGCTTGAATCTGCTGTTCTTCGACATCTTCTTCCCGCTCATGAACATGTGTCTGCTACTGCATAACACCCTCTTCCCGCAGAAGCAGAGATGGTAGAACCCCTCTCCGGCTCTCCCCACAAGGGAGAGAGGAGGGAACCATGCGGATGAAACTTGAAAAAAAACAATAAATACTTACACATATGGAAGAACAAAAACTACAAATCAACCTGTCGCCTGAAGTGGCAGAAGGTACTTATACCAATCTCGCAATTATAGCTCATTCGTCGAGCGAGTTCATAATAGATTTTGTCCGCACAATGCCCGGAGTGAAGCAGGCAAACGTGAAATCACGCGTTATCCTCACACCTGAACATGCAAAAAAATTGCTGTTTGCTTTGCAGGAAAACATCGGCAAATACGAAAAGCAGTTCGGTAAAATCCAGATCAACGGCAGTCCGGCACCCGGTTCCACCATACCGTTGTCGTTCGGAGGCGGAGAAGCGTAATATCGAGACAGTTGACAATCAAGAACTAACAATTAAGAATTATATTATACCATGAGACATTTTCCAGCATCACAACTGATTATCAATGCCGACGGTAGTGCTTTCCATCTGCATATCCGTCCAGAGCATCTTGCTGACAAAGTGATTCTTGTCGGCGACCAGGACCGCGTCGATATGGTTGCCTCATTCTTTGATGAAGGTAGTATCGAATGTAATATCCAAAGCCGTGAGTTCCATACCATCACAGGAAAGTATAAAGGTAAACGTATTTCTTGCGTGTCGACAGGTATAGGAACCGACAATATAGATATAGTAATGAACGAACTGGATGCCCTCGCCAATATCGACTTCGAGACACGTACTGAGAAACCAACACTGCGCTCGCTCGAGATAGTTCGTATCGGCACTTGCGGCGCTATGCAAGACGACATACCACTCGGATCGTTTCTCGTATCGAAAAAGAGTATAGGTTTCGACGGAGTTCTGGCTTTCTATGAAGGTCGCGACCGGATAGCCGATATCGGCTTCGAGAAGGCTTTGGTTGACTTCATCCATTATCCCAAGAAAGCGGCAGTGCCTTATATAGTGGCTGCCAACGAAGAACTTGTCAAGCGCATAGCAGGCGACGATATGATCCTCGGATGCACCATTGCAGCAAACGGATTCTATGGTCCGCAAGGTCGTGTCCTACGGTGCAACATTGCCGTGCCTGATATAAACGAACGCATCTCCGACTTCCGCTACGAAGGACAACGCATCACCAACTATGAGATGGAAGGATCGGCTATCGCCGGTTTGAGTCTGCTCATGGGTCACCGCGCTATGACGGTTTGCTGCGTGATCGCACAACGCAAAGTGGAAGCTGCCAACACCGACTACAAACCGCGCATCAAGCAACTCGTGAATACCGTGCTCGAGCGCATCTGATTTGTTTAATTGAAAAAAACATTGTTTGATGAAGAAAATCCTTTTCCTCGCTGCATGTGTGCTTGCACTTGTGGCATGCAACAAAAAACAAGAAATCAACTATAACGTGGATAAGTTTTATGATCTGGAGGTGCTTCGCTATGATGTACCTGACTTCGACCAACTCACTCTTCAGCAGAAGAAACTTGTGTATTATCTGAGTGAGGCAGCTCTGCAAGGACGCGACATTCTGTTCGACCAGAATTGCAAATACAATCTTGCTATTCGTCGTGCTCTTGAAAGCATCTATGTGAACTATCCTGACAAACAGGACGAACAATATTTGCTGATGGAGAAGTATCTGAAACGCATCTGGTTCTCCAACGGTATTCATCATCACTACAGCGAAGACAAGTTCTTGCCGGAGTTCACCGAGGAATGGTTTCGCTCTGCATGGAAATATGTTGACCAGGAACAAACCCAACTCTTCGATCATTGTTTGAACAATCTTGTTCCGGTGATGTTCGATCCTGCCGTACTTTCAAAGAAAGTGAATCAGGCAGCAGGTGTCGACCTTATTCTTACTTCTGCGAACAACTACTATGAAGGTGTCACTCAGGCAGAAGCAGAGGCTTGGTACAAGGCTCATCGTGACAACTCCGATGAACCTCTTTGGAACGGATTGAATGCCAAACTCGTGAAGAAAGACGGCAAAGTGCAGGAGTTGACATATAAGGTAGACGGACTCTACAGTGCTGCCCTCGAGCGCGTGGTTTACTGGCTTGAGATGGCTGCGGAAGTGGCTGAAAACGACCAACAGCGTCTCGTTATCGAGAAACTCATCGAATACAACAAAACCGGCGACCTGAAGACTTTCAACGAATATGCCATCGCGTGGGTTCGCGATCTTGACAGTCGTGTCGATTTCATCAACGGTTTCACCGAAGTATATGGCGATCCTCTGGGAATAACAGGCGCTTGGGAGGCTATGGTCAACTTCAAGAATCTGGAAGCAACCAAGCGAACCGAAGTTCTGGCACAGAATGCGCAGTGGTTTGAAGACAACTCTCCTACTGCCAAAGAGTATAAGAAAGAGACCGTGAAAGGCGTAACCGCCAAGGTCATCAATGCCGCTATCCTCGGAGGCGATTGCTATCCGAGTACTCCTATCGGAATCAACCTGCCTAATGCCAACTGGATTCGCAAAGAATACGGAAGCAAGTCGGTTACCATACAGAACATTACCGATGCTTACGACAAAGCTGCTCAAGGCAACGGCTTCAACGAAGAGTTCATGATCTCGGAGAAGGAGATAGGCATGGCTCGCAAATACGGTGCTATCACCGACAATGTGCATACCGACTTGCACGAGTGTCTGGGTCATGGTTCGGGTAAACTGATGCCGGGAGTTACCAAAGACGACCTGAAAGAACACGGATCTACCATCGAAGAGGCTCGCGCCGACTTGTTCGGACTCTATTATATAGCCGACAAGAAAATGGTGGAACTCGGTATCATGCCTGACGAAGAGGCATATAAAGCTGCTTATTATCGCCAGATGATGAATGGCGCTATGACGCAACTTGTCCGCATCGAACCCGGCAAAGACATAGAAGAGGCTCACATGCGCAATCGTCAGCTGATTGCCAACTGGGTGCTCGATCATGTGGATGAGGTCAATCCTGAAGTGGAGTGGGTGAGAAAAGACGGTAAACTCTATCTGCAAGTGAACGACTACGAAGGGCTCCGCAAACTCTATGGCGAACTGCTTGCCATCATTCAGCAAGTGGTTTCCACAGGCGATTATCAGCAGGCTTGCGAGTTGGTAGAAACCTATGCAGTGAAGGTGGATCAGAAGATTCATAATGAGGTTCTTGAACGCTATCAGAAACTCGATCTTGCTCCATACAAAGGTTTCGTCAATCCAGTTTACAAGGTGGAAAAAGATGCCGATGGCAATATCACCGACATCAAACTCGACTTCACCGAAGGCTATGCCGAGCAGCATCTGCGTTATTCGCGCGACTACTCGCCACTGCCTACGTGGAACTGATAATTTTGAAGATCACACTTCCCATATCGAAAAGCATACTGAATCGTCTCCTTGTCATAAGTGCTATGAGGGGAGACGATTTGGCATTGCCTGAACCCGTCGCCGATCTACCTGATGATGTCCGCCTGATGCATTCGGTATTAAGCAACCGAAAGGTCGGAAAACAGATGGTAAATGTAGAAAATTGCGGTACTGCCATGAGGTTTCTGACGGCATTCTTTGCATGTCAACCTGATATGGATGTGGTAATCGACGGCACTGATCGAATGCGCAAGCGACCTATAGGTCAACTGGTAGACGCCTTGCGTGAACTTGATGCTGATATCGAATATCTTGGCGAACAAGGGTTCCCTCCTTTGCATATCAAAGGCAAAAAGCTGAAGCAGAAAGAGGTGTTCCTGAGTCATCCTCAGAGCACTCAGTTTGTATCGGCCTTGCTTCTGATAGACGTTAAGGTTGATACGGATATCCGGTCGCCTTACATTGACATGACCAGACAAATCCTGAATGGCAACTATTCGGAAGATTCATTTGAGATGTGTTGGTCGTCGGCTGCATTCTGGTATGAAGCAGTGGCATTGTATGGCGGAGAAATGCTGCTAGAAGGTCTAAGTCTCGAGAGTATTCAAGGTGACAGAAAAGTAGCGGATATTTTCCGTCAATTGGGTGTACAGACCGAAGTCATGAATGGCGGTATACTTATAAGCAGAAGCGCAGAACCCATGATTGAGGAGTTGGCACTAGATTTCAGTACTTGTCCTGACCTGTATCCTGCAGTGTTCGCCACTTGTGTTAGGTTGGGAATAAAGATGCAGTTCACGGGTTTGGAGTCGTTGCCTCTGAAGGAGAGCAACCGTTTGGAGGCAATGCGTCAGATGGAAGAACCCGATAGGCATGTTTGCTCTTCGTTCGCCGACCACCGTATCGCCATGGCTTTGCTTGTGGCAGGAATGGAAGTGGATGACACCGATTGTATCAGAAAGTCGTATCCTAGGTTTCTTGAGCAATGGCAACGATTACACCTATAGTGCCATATCGTCACGGCAGTATGCCTCAGAGCGAGCGCTTTCCTTCCGGAACTCTGTTTGTCGATGATGAAGGTAAGGGCAAAAAATATGCTTTGAGGAAAGGTGTGGCCGAAGCTCAAACCGAGTTTGTATGGTTGATGGATGACGATCTGACAGATGCTGCAGATGTGGTCGCCAACATTGGTTTGTCGTTTGTTCCGGATGCAGAAATGCTTATTCTGCCGCTTCGGATGACTGAGGGCAAAGGCAGTCTGCTGGAACGCTTGCAACAGATGGAATATGCGGCATTGCAGACTCTTACATTGCTTAGTGCTAATAACGGCAGTCCTGTGCTTTGCAGTGGAGCAAACCTGATTGTGAAGCGCGAGTGCTGGATGGAGAGTTGGGATGATTTGCATGCCGACATCCCTTCAGGCGATGATATGTTTCTTCTGGAGAGTTTCAAACGCAGAGGTCTTCGCATTTCCAGTGGACAAATATGCATGACTATCGATCCCGAACCTACACTCGGCAAACTGATGCATCAGCGAATGCGGTGGGCAGGCAAAGCTCCGCACTATACTGATAAAGACATCCGTTTGGCAGGAATAACAGTTGTGTTGCTTAATATCTTTTCTGTCTTGCTGCCTGTAATGTGGTTTGTAAAACTGCTTATAGAAGTAAGCATACTCAATTACGGGAGAAAATATTTTCCCTTCCTGATGCCCAAGCGAAATCCGCTTCTGGTTTTGCTTCTTTCGCTCGTTTATCCTTGGTATATGCTGGCAAGTCTTATAGGAGGACTCTGCAGAAAGAACTGGTGATCAGTTCATCACGCAGCGGCATGGATATTTCTTCTTGTGTGAGTGCTTTCTCGTTTTGAGCACATATCTAAGACCTATTTCAAGTCCGACATTTAGCAGTTTGCTGGTCTTCAAGTCTGCAATATCCGTATCAAGAATGGATGTATACTCCGGCATGAAGTAGTGGATAGTCTCCATCCCCTCCTTGTCATTTTTCACTCCTATCGGTTTTGTAGAATCAGGTTGCTTCAGCAGGTCGGTTAGAGAATAGTCGGCATAGAGATGCGCTGTGAAATACAGTTTCTGGCTGAGGGGCACAATCACACCTACTTTCCCGAATACATGCCATGTGTTGTTGGTGGCGGTAGTAAGTTTCTGTCGGTCGGAATATTCTGTGGTGTAGAACCCGAAAGGCTCCATATCGTTGAGTGTCAGATGCCATGGTTCGTAATAACCGCTATGCGTAGTCATGCCTTTTGTTCGTGCCGAACCCGCTATTTTCGTTCCCCATTTGGCTCCCAACTGAATAGAGAAGGATGCTTTGTCGGATGGAACGATAAACTGTATGGCAACAGGTATTTGCAAGAGCCACATATGTTGGCGCTCGCGCCAGTTCGACATAAGAAGTTGGTGGTCGTATTTCTCTCCGTCGGTATCTGTAACTCCCGTCCACTTGTTGCTTATGCTACCTGTGGCATTGGCTCCATCGGCTTCCATATCTACTCCTATCCCGAAACTCAACCATGAGGTGGCATGCACATTATACCCCAAGTGCATTATGCCTCCGATGTCACCTTGTTGGCGCATCTCCGTGAGTTTGTAGTCTATATTGCTCCAACCTGCACCTCCTGCTATCTCGATAGAATGAAGTGCATCAGGTTGGGCCTTGAGAGCAAGACTGCATAGCGCAATTGATATAGCGAGAAGCAATTTCCGCATATTATCTTACTATCAGTTGAAGTGTGGAAGTGGAGTCCTGACCTAGTATCAGCATTTGATAGATACCAACGGGAAGCGTGGCGTCAAAACTGTTGGTCGTCTGCCTCATGACGAGTGTTCCGAGCAGATTATATACTTCTATAGTGCAGTTGTCTTCAATATTGCCTATGTTGACTTTTCCTCTTCTCCTGACAGGATTGGGATATACTATCGGTTCAGGTTTGTCCGTACCCGGATTGAGTTCGGCACTTCGTCTCGCTTCATCGAACGACTGCTCGCAACTTCGCATCTGACTTCCGTCTTTACCTGTCAGTATTACGTAATAACTGCCGGTTAGAGCTTCATCACGATAGAGATACTGATTGGTTTCACCCTCAAGCATATCCCCGTTTTCATACCATTGGTAAGCGGTATAAAGGTCTTCATGATTGTCGACAAACAGCACATTGTTCCATTTCGCATATATGCCTATTCCTTCAGTCAGATCGAGTGTAAACGGAATAGTGGTGGAGCAATGACCAGTTCGTTCTGTCACGGTGAGCATCACCTCCACTTTTCCGTCTGCGCCTTCTGGTAGAGGAATGCTGAATTCCTTGTAGGGCATCGAAGTCTCTTTTATAGGTTGGAAACGCTGGTCGTTGAAGGTCATCGAATAAACCGACGGATGACCTTTCTCTATTTTGTAAGGAACTTCTATCGATCCGGTTGCATCGCATAGACCCGAAGGAAGAATCATACTCAACATAGGAGGCTCAATCACTATCAGGTCCACCGAGTCTGAACCCGAATAGAGTTGGTATACTCCAGGTTTATCGTAGGTCACATCATAGCCGTATCCGGTGTAGTGATCACCCGGACATACAGTGTCGGAGTTTTGAGCGCATTCTCTTACCTCCAGATTGAATACATCGGTTTTGGCAAGTTGCTTTCTGCCGGATGTCGTAAGTTGAAACATGATGTCGTCCAGACCGAAATCGTTGCCTACACCATAAAACTCGGTCTGATTGTGAACCGATATGCTGACATTCTGGCTATTTGCTTTTGCTTTGTAAACAACCTCTTGATAACACCATTCATTGTCTTTGCTCGGACTGAAAGCAGTACCCAAGTCTTCCGATACACCGTCGTATGTTATCTTGAACTGCAACTTGGCGGGATGCCCTTGCTCTTTTGAGGTGTTGATGTCGGCAGCCCAGTAACTGAATACATAAGTGCTGTCTTTTATAAGCACGAGCGAAGGATTGTCTTTCGTAGTCGCACGCCATGCATCGCCCTTTTTGTCGCTGTCGAACAATGCAAAATAGTCGCCAGAATGCGGCGTTACATCTGCATAGGAAGAGGCAGTGCGTTTGGCTGATGACGATATTACATATAAACCGCTCTTGCCTGCTCCTGAACCTGAATAGATATTTGCTGGATCAAAACCGTAATAATTGTAGTCGCTCTCGAATCCGGTTGGCGGATCGCTTTCAAAGTCACCGTTTGCCATCAGGTTGTTGACAACGCTGAGTGCGGTCGAGAAAGTGCGAACCGAGTAAGTGCCGCTTTCCTTTGGCGTGAGTGCCAGTTCGCGGGTCTCTTCGCCTGTATTCCAGAGATAATTGTCGCCATCCACTCCCGCACGAAGCACTATGCTATTTCCGTTGCAGATAGTAATGTCGTGTGTCTCAATACATTCCGGTATGGGAGAAAAGAAAGTCTCGGAATGAGTGGCAATGGCATTAGATAACTCGCCATCGTTATAAAGAATCACATTTATATTGTGCTTTATGTTTCCCGCTTCTTTTATTCCTTTAATGGTATATGAGTAAGGTGATTCGGGTCCTTGCTTGATTCGCGGACTCTTCAGCAAATCGCTCTCTACTTTTAATCCACAGGGAGCACCTGTGAACTCCACTGAGATATCCACACTGTAAGTGCTGTCTATGCAACTCATTCCGCTTACGTCCACAGTAACATTGCCGAGTTCTGTCGGTCCGCTTACGGAAGGCGTTGATGCCCAGTGCCCGCTTCCTCCTTCGTCATCTACTACAAAATAAGGCGCCGCTGCAGTCCAGCCACTCTCATCGCTTGTGCAGGTATAACCTTGCCAACCGCTGAGAGTAGGATTCTTCGTGTCGGCATAGCAAAAACGGATATTCCCCTGCGGAAAAGCAGTGGTAGCGGTGTATTTGTATATGCCGTCTTGTCCCGATACAGGTTCCATCTTTACATAGTAGCCTCCTCCACTGGAGAAATATATCAAATAACTTGCCTTGCAACACCAGTGCTTGGTGACATCAAGATACACTGTCCCGCCAGCGGGAACTTTTGAGGCAAACATGCTACCCGTCACCATGGCGAGCAGAAATGTTAATATGCAGAATCGTTTCATCATTGCAGTTATTCGTTTACGGGTATTATCTCCACACGGCGGTCAAGCGAGATCTCGTGTGCGCCAGTAGCGGGTTGGTATGATACAGACGAACTGTAACCCTTGGTTTGTATTTGTTTTTCTGATACTCCTTCTTTAAGAAGCAGTTGCCTGATGGCTTCAGCTCTTCTTTCCGACAGATCCTGATTGTGTTGTTCCGAGCCTTCTGCACTGGCATGTCCGTTCACCAGCACTTTCTGATCCGGATTCTCTTTAAGCACTTCCGCTATCTTTATGATGATATCAGCGGGTTTCAGTTTCGGATCGGCAGAATCCAGATCGAACCAAATGACAGATTTCTCCATCAATTGGCGGATTATCTTTTCTGCTGGTTTTTCGATTCGGATGGTGTCGTAACGCATCTTGACAGAGCAAACAGTATCATTCACTATCACACGCTCATATTGCTTTGCAGCTTTCTTTGGCTTTGGTTGATTATGCCATAGTATGCCTACCGACACTCCTATTCCCCATGGTAGTGTGCCTTTTCTGGTATATTCCGAACCTATCATTCCTGCATACTCTTTTTCCATAAATGCATGGCGGCGGAAGTCGTCATATTGCGGTTGCATCCAACCCATAGCTTCGCTCGCTTTGGGTCCTATGTTGTTGCATGTGTAGTTGAACCACAATCCTACGCTTAAGTCCAGTTGTTTTGCCACCGGCAACAATACTCCGGCATCTGCCATCACTCCCACTGCAGGCATTCTCCAGTCAAGCGGGTGGCGGTCTTTCTCGAAGTCTTCGCCTATCTTCTCTTCGTAGAAGTCGTGTCCGTTCATGTCCAATAGCAGATGCCAGGGCTCATACCAACCTTCGTGCTTCAAACTGCCACTCACGAGATGTCTGCTGCCCGCTATCGGAAAACCTATTTTCAGTCCTGCGTCAGCAAACAGATGCAACTTCTGGTTGATGGGCATTTGCCATGCTGCTGCTAAAGGTATGTCGATCATCCATGCCGACTGACGTTCTTTCCAGTCTTGCGTGACTGCCCGGTGGTCGTAGTTCTCGCCGTCGGTATCGGTCTGTCCGTCCCACTCCTTGGTATGGTTGAGAATACCGTCGGAAAAATAGTTGCTTGCGCCAATTCCTGTCGTTATACCCCAGTTCTCATTAAAGAAATATGCATATCTTACTTGCAGTATTCCTGCGAAACCGCCGGCATTACGTCCTGCTTTGCGGTTGTCCGTATCCAGGAGTCTGTATCCCAAACTTCCGTATCCTCCTCCCAACATAGCGCCTATATAATGCCCTTTGCGTAGCGGTTGACTGGTTTTTGCCGTTTGCTGCTGAGGCAACTGACGCATCTCCGCTTTCGATGTTATTCGGCAAATGGTGTCGGTATAAATGTATACTATACTGCTGTCGGTCTCAAGTGTCTCTGTTGGTTGGGTCGCAGTAGTCGTGTATTGTTGTGCTTCGGAGGGTTTGCGGTTGATATACACCACTCCGCGCTGCAACTTGTATTCCACTTCTTTCGGTAGCACTTTCTTGAGGACTGTACGCAGACTCGCCTCTTTGAAAACGGCGGTTACAGGTGCGGACAGATCCACATCGGCAGCATCTACACGAACAGTGTAACCCATGCGTTTCTCCACATCGGTCAGCACCGTGCTCAGTGGTGCGGATTCATATTTTTTGCTGAGAGTCTTTGCCTTGTGTGATGCTCCGCTTATTGTCGGGCACATCAGCAACATCAACAGAAGAAACACAGAAATATGCAGTCGGTTGCTCATTATCTGATTATGTATTTCTTGCCTTTCCTGATAATTATTCCTTTATAGTCGGCATCCACTTTTTGCCCGAGTATGTTATACCACTCGTTTCCGGCATCTGTCATATGGATGTCATATAGTGCCGAATGTGTACCTATCAACTCAACTCTTATACGGTTGGTGGAAGGTGTATACGTAAACAATGCCGAATCTCCGAGCAGAAGAGCGTCCGATCCCTCCAAAGTCTCGAAGTATTGCTTGTCGCTTCCCGAATCTTTGGGTTCGGTGTTGATATCAGCTCCAGTGCCTCCCCACAGACCTGCAAATGTCCAGTCGCCGTTGTCCTGTTTAACCATCGGTTGCCACGACCAACTGCTGTCTTGTCCGTCTGCCCAACCATGCTTGATGTAGTAGGAAACGTCAGGTGTCGGCGGTTGACCATGGTCGGGAACGTTGGTGAGTTCCACTTTGTTCTCTTTCGGATGATATACGAAGGTCACCTCATCGCCAACCTCTGCAAGTTCGTAGTTCAATATGTCCTTCATGGTTATCCATTGCTGGTCGCTTCCTGCTGCATTGTCGGCGATGTTAACCCCGTTGTCTCCCCACAAACCTGTATATGTCCAAGTACTGTCTGCTTGCATATCCATCTTTTGCCATTCCCAACTGCCTCCTCCCCAAGGATGCTTGATGTAGTATTCCTCCACATAATTCTCCGGATTCTTGATGTCTGTGAGAGATACTTGTTTGGTGTCAGGATCATAAACGAAGGTGACAGTGGCTCCTCTCTTCGCATTCGAACTGTTTGTTATCTTGCTTTCCTCTATCCAGTCTGCGTTGTCGCCATTGGCATTGTCTGCTATGTTTACACCTGCTTTACCCCAGATTTCGGTTAGTGTATGGGTGCCGTCTGCTTGCATTTCCAGTTGCTTCCATTCCCAGTCTCCTCCTCCATATGGGTGCTTCATCCAGTATTGTTTCATCGGTGGATAGGTAACTGACAACGCTGATGTCTGCGAGTTGAATATAAACTCATATTTGCCCGTAGCACTTGTTATCAGTTTGCAGTTGTTTTCCGATTCCGAGAATATCCAGTCGGTGATACTTTCTGTGATCGTTCCGTTGTTTCCTAACCACTTGCCACCATTAAGGATCTTGAACTCCACGGTGTCGTTCTTGGTCAGGTTAACTTCTGCTTTGAATACGTTCTCCGTGTCGGTTTTGCGGAATTCAATTTCACTCTGATCCCATTCGTTGAAACTGCCGGGAAGGAAAATTCCGGTAGGATCATTCTCATATGGAGACAGACGGATGGAGTAGATATACGTCTGTTTGCTTACACTGAGCCATAGTTGGGCATCAACTCCGGTGTAGTTGTACACTATGTGTTCAAAGCCGTTCTTCGTTACAGCGAAATCGGCAAGTTTGGTGCCTCCGAATTTGTCTCTTTCTATCGAGAATACTATACCGTCATTGTTGCCGCCATACACATACAACTCAAGAGTGGTGTTTTTCTTTACAGAGAAATACACTTCGCGGTATCCTTCGCGCGAAGTACCGTTCACGTTAAGTGCATGAGTGAAGTTGATGGTAGTGTCAGAGTCGGTATAAGTCTTTGCCTTGCTTTCTACCTTCATCTTCTTGTCGCCTCCTACCATCGTCATTCCGCGTACCGTTACATCACCCGATATGCTGCCCAGATCCTTCAGGTCGTCCTGACCGAAATTCCAGTATGCTTCATTCATCGGGTCTGTCACTGGTGTCACTACCGGAGGGTTGTCGTCCAATGCAGGAACATCGGAAACTGAAGAATACCATTGTTTCGTCCGCCAATAGTAATACTGACCCGGTTGAACTGTCAGGTCATCGGTCTGATCACTGCCGTCTTTTTTGTTTGTGAAGATAATGTTCGGATATACAACTTCATCCACCGTATATGAATATACGTCAAATCCGTTGACCTGATCCGAAGTCTTGGTCATTGCCTCGCCGGGCCATTCCACTTTTTTGTCTGTCCCCCACACATAAGCGTTGATAGTGGTCCAGTTGTCGGAATTGATAAAGTAGACGGTTGAAGCAGAAAGAGTTAGTGCGCTGTACACGAGTGTGAACAACAGAAAATATAAACGTTTCATGGTGCATTGATTTATGGGCACAAAGTTAATGTTTTTCTTAAAAAAAAACAAATATTTTGAGAAAAACACATAATATTTGCGAATTTATGCACATTATCCCTTCATGTAAAATATGGAGAGAAACACGAAAAAGAGCCATAGAATAACTATGGCTCTCTGTCTCTTGGTAATAATGTTTTGCCTGCAACCTCTTGGTTGCCAGGTTTTTATTCTTCAGCTTCTTCTTCGCCAAAGGCCTGAACGGGAGCTGCGAGTCCTTCGTTAGCTTCCACTGCCTGTTCGCTGATAGCCGATTGGTTCGGATCTGCTACTACGGAACGTTTGCTTGCTCCTACTGCGAAGATTGACATAAGAACGATGAGTGCGATGAGTGTCCAAGTTGCTTTCTCAAGAAAGTCGGTAGTTTTTCTAACGCCCATTACTTGGTTGCCGCTGTTGAAACCTGCAGCAAGACCTCCACCCTTTGAGTTTTGTACCAAGACGAGTAGCACGAGCAGCACTGCTGCTATCACGCTAAGAACTGTAAGTAAAATATAAATACCCATATCGTTGTTTTGTTATTTTATTCTTTTTTTTGTTGTTTTCGCGTTTGGGAGTGCAAAGTAACTACTTTTTTTTGAATTACGCAAATTTTTTTGGTTTTTTACCATTTGGCAACTGTATCATTATAAATGTTCTCCGCTATTTCCTTTATCATTATGGCGCAAAGTTCGTCTTGCACATCATTGAGCAGTTGAGAAGAATCGAATGTCTGGAATGCAGAGTAGGTCTTTTCGAAGTTCTCTTCAGGACTGGTGTTGTTGGTGAATCTCACTCTTACCGTCAGTGTGATCTTCGTCTCTGCTGCATAAGAGTCCGCACTTACCGCCATAGGTGTTAAGTCATATCCCGTTATCTCTCCTTCCAGTTCCAGGTCGCCTCCTCGTCTGTTTACGGTAAGGCGTGTTTGCTTGGTGTAGATATCGCGTATTCCTTCCGTCAGGTCGGTTGCGAGTGGGGGATGTACGAGAGCGGCATTGTTGGGGAAATCCGCTACTGCTATCGATTTGGTCTTGCTATAGTCGATGCTTGCACCGTTCATCTTTATCTGAACAAGGCAAGAGGGCAGTAGCAAAACCGCCAATATCAATGTAATATATCTGAAAATGCGATTCATCATTCGCTATTATCTATTCGCTATTATAAGCTCTGCTTATAACCCATATTCTTTTATCTTTCTGTATAGAGTTCGTTCGGGCATGTTGATCTCTGCTGCAGTGGCCTTACGGTTTCCTTTGTTACGCATGAGGGCATTCCGGATTATCTCTTTCTCCTGTTCCTGGATGGTCAGAGGAGTCGCCGGTTCTTCCACATTGTCGGGAGTTTCGTTTTCTTTCACTTCTTCTGCAGTCTGAAAGTCGTCTGATACGGGAGTGGAGATGATGGTATGGGCAGGAGCAACATCGGTATTGCTGACAGGTATGATGCCTGCCGATAGTTGTGCCACAACTTGCTTCAGTTGGTCGATGTCTTTCTTCATCTCGAAGATCATCTTGTAGATTATTTCGCGTTCGGTGGCAGGGTCTTGCTGCTGTTTGTTCATATATCGCATCAATCCTCTCTGTTGTTCGCCTTCGGGCAGATACTGATGCAGAGTGGCAGCGTTGATCTCGCGCTTTTGCTCCAGGACGCACACTTGCTCCGCTATGTTCTTCAGTTGACGGATGTTGCCGCGGAAATAGTAGTTCATCAGCAGTTGCTTGGCATCATCCGTAAGCCGTATGGGAGGCATGTGGTATTTGTCTGTCGAGTCGGCGGCAAACTTGCGGAAGAGCATCGGAATATCTTCCTTCCTTTCTCTCAATGGCGGCACGTGGATGGTGATGGTGGAAAGACGATAGAAAAGGTCTTCTCTGAAAGTGCCGTTGTCAATTGCTTGCTGCAGATCGAGGTTGGTGGCAGCTATTACGCGTACGTTGGTCTTCTGTACTTGTGCACTGCCGACGCGAATAAACTCTCCTGTCTCCAGAACTCTCAGCAAGCGCACTTGGGTCTCCAGCGGTAGTTCGCCTACTTCGTCTAGGAATATGGTACCTCCGTCAGCTTCTTCGAAATATCCTTTGTGGTCGTTCAACGCACCGGTGAATGCACCCTTTACGTGACCGAACAACTCGCTGTCTATAGTGCCGTTCGGTATGGCTCCGCAGTTGATGGCTATGTAGCGCTCGTGTTTGCGGGCAGAGTAGGTGTGAACTATCTTTGGGAAATGCTCCTTACCGACGCCACTCTCGCCTGTCACAAGTATGGTATAGTCGGTCGGAGCCACACGATATGCTCGCTCAATGGCTCTGTTCAGTTGCTCGGAATTGCCGATAATCCCCAACCGCTGCTTTATTTCTGTGAGTTTTTCTTCGTTTAGCATAACTTGAAAAAAGCGTGCAAAGGTAAGTAAAAAATTGCATGCATGCAAATGTTATGGTCTCAGACGGATGTTTTTTCGTAGTCTGATAGTCTTGATATGAGCAGCAGCATCAGGCATACAAAGAACACGCCTTCTATCCTGCCGAACATCGATTCGGTGAACATGGTGAAAACCACTATCTCTGTAAACAGCAGTGCCAGTTGGCGGGTTCTGCCTTTGTATAACCATGGTATCGCGAACAGTAGTGCTACGAATAGTATCGCTGCCAGTATGCCCAGTTCTATCCATACTGTGATATACTGGTTGTGGGGCGAATAGTTCCGCCATGCATATGCTATCCAACCCTTTTCTATGTATTTCTCTGTCATGTAGTTGGCGGCATTACCCGTTCCTACTCCGTAAAGTGAGTACTCTTGAGGATGCTCTAATGCCGTCTTCCATATGGCAAGACGAGGCTCGTATGCAGGATCCTGACTGTATTCGTTGAAAGCAAACATCTCCTTTATCGTAACATCCTGAAAACGAGGGTGAAACTTCCATACTCCGAACATGGAGATGGTCAGCAGGAGCAGTACAACCGCCATCCCTATTAGTCGGTGGTGATGCTTGCCTGCGAAGATCACTATCAGGGTAGATGCTATCACTGCAAGAGTGATTAGCGACTGGCGCGAACCCGATATGTATATGCCGAAAATAAGAACCAGTATCGCCACTGTCGAGTATAGGTTTGTTCTTCCTCTGCCGAAACGATGATGCCAGTCTTCATGCAATAGCCATACCGAAGGTATCGCTGCACAGATGAGAACCGAATAGTGCAGACGGTGCTTGATGTGCATCGTCACTTCGTCCACCTGAAACCAGTTGATGTCGGTGATGTTCTCAGTGAATTTGTTCATCGCACGCTCGGGGTTGTGCATCCAGTAGAAAACAAACATGTATACCCCCACTGACACAATGCAGGTCAATACAAGCATGTTCAGGCATTCCTGCCATTTTATTTTTTTGGGTAATCCCCAGATGGCAATTATACATACCAGAAACAGATTTAGAAGCCGCTCTACAGAATGCCATGCCACTATCTTGTCCCCTGCCCACGACACCGAAATCAGATTCCAGAGAAAATACACGGCAAAACCGATGAATGGCAGATACTGCAGCAAACTCTGTTTGTCCGGTGTCACTCTCGGTTTCTCCAACCATTGCAACGAAAGCAACCAGGATATCAGAAACACCACCCAGCAGATGCGGGCGGCATGATGCGGATAGGGCAACATGGCAATGAACGCAAAAAGCGAGAGGCGGTTCAACTCGGTGATGGTTTGTTTGTAGATCTTTAGCATCGTGGTATGGCACTAAGTGCACGTTTTTTTGAAGGTTAATGTTTTTTCCAACGCATCTGCTTTACGAGTCGGGCACACAGGTCCGGGTCGAAACCTCTTGCTTTGGCATATTCCCGACCCACTAGGTCGTATTCCTCTTCGGTCAGATTCAGTCGCTCGAAGTTCTTGCATCCGCGGCGGAGAGATATATGTTGTCCGAACGACATCCTGTTGAGGTCAACCAACTGATACCTGCCCTCGTCGTCGAACAGCATGTTGCCTCCCGAATAGTCGTGATGGATGATTCCGTTCTCATGCAAAGCAGCCGTAAACCTCGCCAGTTCGGCAATATGCTTCGCCCTGTTCGGAAAGGAAGGGTCGTGCTCCAACTGACGGAAAGTGTAGGGTCTGTCCGACAATCGGCTTATGTAGTAACTCTCCTGCAGCATTCCGTGTTTCTTGATGTCAACCCATCCTATGGGTTCCGGCGTCTTGTCGCCTAGTCGCTTCGCATACAGATACGACCTCTCTGCCTTGCTCTTCCGAAGACAACCGTAGATTATCCTGTTCGCTAGGGCGGGTTTGCCGAAACTCTTCACCACATATTTCTCATGCAACAATTTGATCGTGTTTCGCCCTCCGTGCATCACCGCATCTGCATTGCGGAACTCTTCCCGTATGTTCTTTATGATATGTTGCAGTCGCAGTTGTTCGTTGCTGAGTAGATAGTCTTCCCAACCGCTGCCTTTCTCATGATGGAAACTCCCGCATCCGTCCGCTTTTGCCTTCTGACGTGTCAGAAAGCGCGTCTCCATCTGTTCTCTGCTCCTGTACTGATAATGGTCCACTGCTATGGCATCGGGCGATGTCAGTCCCCAGGGATGAGGATAACGCCATGTCTCGCGCCAACACAATAGCGGACTGTGACGCATGAACCTGCGTTCTCTGCGCTTGTCGGCAAGGGCATGGGTGATAAGAATGCGGTCTTCCAGGAATTCGCCGGTGAAGGACTTCTCTTTCAGGTCTTCACGGGTGATGATATAGTCCGTACTCTCTTTCTTTACGATATTGTAACGGCGAGGCACTTTGCTGAGAAATGCCCTTACATCGCCGGGATAAAACTCATCGGCATCCAACCTCACACACCACCAGTCGTTTCGAGTCATCTCCTTGCGGAAAGCATGAAATGCCTTCGCACGCAATCCGATATGATAACCGCCTGTATACTGCATGAAAGGCACTATCTGCTCGTGAGTCTTGCTCAAGGCGTTGATCTTCTCCCATGTCCCGTCGGTCGAACCGTTGTCGATAACGATAATCTTGTCGCTCCAACGGCATGCGTCAACCACCGATGCTTCTATCACATCGGCCTCGTTCTTCACGAGTAGCAGACTGTATATCTTGAACGCTTCTGTCACTATATCTTGTCTCTGTGTTTGGTCAGTTTCTGCCAGTAGTATTTCAGCGGATTGGTGTATTTAAGTGCCTTCCAGGGGCGCGACTGATGCGGACGGTGAATCACGGGGGTGTCCGTCAGTAGCAGATTCCGGAAACCCATCTTGCTGCTCTGATGAGAGATGAATACGTCATACCAGTTCTTCGTCGGATCCAGATTGCTGAACGAATACGCCTGCAGGAAATCTCTGCTCAGAAGGGTGCAGCAGAAACTAAGGCGTTTCCTCGTCTCTATCACTCCTTTCTTCATCCGCTTCGCATATAAATACGGGAAGTTCACATTGCCCTGGTCGTCGGTCGTCACCGCTGCCACCAGACCCGTCTTCTCCTCTCCTCCTGCGGCCGCAAGCATCTTCACAAAAGTGTCTGTACCTACCGTCACATCGCTCTCCACTATCAGCAGATGCGCATCTCTTCTTAAAGCTTCCTGCTGGGAATGCTGAAGGATCAGACGGTAGTTGGGAGATGGAGTGGAGGTCAGGTCCGACAGGTTGATCAGGTCGAATCCTTTCTCCGACGACCATCGCTCAAGCAGAGCGGTGTTCTCTGAGGTCGAAAAGTCGTTGTATACGCATACTCCGAAACCCGACCTCAATATCGCATCGATCGATTCTCCCGCCGATTGAACAGCGTCTTTTACGGGCATTATGATGTACAGTCCGCTCATTGCTTCTTGTCCAGATTCTCTGTCTTGATGGAGCCGGTCAGAGTCCAGTGACCTTTGCCAAGCCATGCACCGGGTTCGTCATGATATATGCCGACATGCAAACTGATTCCGCTCTCTATTTCGTATCCGCCTGCTTTGATGCTGTTGTAGCTTCCCGTCTCGTCTGTAGTGACGTTGATCGGCACGGTGCCTTCTTTTAAGTCCGCTCCATGAACTACCACTCCGCCGAGAGTACATACCGACAAATGAGCGTTGCTCTCATCCCAGGCAGGAGTTCCGTATTTGAATGTACCGTTGTCGGTAGATGAACTTCCGTCAAAAGTATTCGACGATTCAGTCGTCCAGGTGCCGTTTATGTTCAGAATGAAATATGCATTGTCAATATTGAACTGGTACATTTTCTTGGCACTGTTGAAAAGATCTCCCATACCGTAATCGTCACCTTCATCATCCAGGTCATCCAATCCGCCGAACATGCTTTGCGGATATGTGTTGATTACATATTTCCTCGCTCCGTCTTGTGTATAGCATGCACCCCAGCATGGTATCTCGATGTCTCTGAATACAGGGGAAGCTGTCAGCGACTGCGTGGTTTGGGTGGTGAAGACTCCTTCCACTATATGGTAACTGCCGCCTTGCGAGAAATCCGGAAGACTGATCTTGTAGTCCCCTTGGTGATTCTTCGCTGATGCTGTTCCCGTCATCTTGTAGGTATGAGCCTCGGGAGTGTTGACTGCTTCCTGAACCAGCATGTCAAACACATATGTGAAGCCGAAGTCCAACGACTGCTCGCCACCGCTCACTTTGTAGTTCTCGGTATGAAGATTGTAATAGTCTTCTTCAAACGAAGTGTTGGTATGAACTTTCAGATCCACCGTTATCCTCCAGTGCTCACCGCCACCTACTTGAACCGGTATCTCTATCTCCGTAACATAGTCGGAGTTGGCGGCACTCACGGCCTTGGCATATACTATTCCCTGACCTTCTTCTTCTCCCTTAACAGTTATCGTGATCTGACCGTTCTCGTCGGTCTTCTTGTTTACTACATCGCACGACAACTCAGGCGAATACTGCAATTGGATCAGTTGACCGGCTAGAGGATCTCCTTCGCAATGCGCAGTGATGGTCACTGTCGATTTCTTGCCTTTCTCTATGCTCGATGGACTTGCTTCACCACTGAGATTCACAGGGCAGGCATTCCAGTATATCTCTATCGAACGGTCGATAATAGTTGTGCGCTCTTCCAATATTACCATCTGGCGCATATGTGCTGTCATATGCGATTCATGCAATCCTATGCAAGTGATGATATTGTCCTTCGATTTCTCTTTGAAACTTCCCA
>JAEEGL012183708.1_pt1 | contig 24045 bp, 32 predicted proteins | sample 9134231 | NCBI WGS metagenome assembly JAEEGL01 (sample SAMN16246548, study PRJNA631951) | gut metagenome | biome: gut microbiome; feature: rumen; material: fiber-attached | host: Bos | place: Iran: Karaj | collected 2018-10
AAAGAATGCAGAGGAAATAATGGATTTGGATTTGATGAGATATTTGAATTACCAAACGGATTAACACTGGCTGAACTTTCTTCAGATGAAAAGAATAGTATAAGTGCTAGATCATTAGCAATAAATGATTTAAAGAAAAAATTAAAAAAGTAGACATCAAGACTAACTTTTAGACAAGATAGTAACTCACTACTATATTGACTAGTCAATATAGGTGAGCAAAGGGAATATTCCCTTTTGAAACTCTTTAAGCAACATAACTACAACAAACGTAGGTAGTAATGTTGCTCTTTTTATTTATCATAAGATAAATAAAAAGATGGAAAAATTATCCCCACTTTCATTGAACGCAGTTCAACAAAACATGCGGTATTTTTCTTTTACTGAAGTAAAAGAGTAGATTATAGAATTACTTTTCCCACTTTCATTGCTTCGCAACAAAAATTGCTAATAATATATTTATCATAAAATAAAGCATGATCATATTTTAGATACATTGATTTATCAAACTTTTGTAAGTTTGGGTGTATCATTGTGAGTAGTTCTTTTAAATCTTTCAATATAACATCATTTGGTATTTCTTTATGTTCTATTTTATCTATTAAATTTGCAATTACACCTTTACAAGCAAATGCGTTCGTTCTTCTTTGTTCCAGATTCTATCCTATGTCTACAAATACTTTTTGATGTTGTTTTAGTATGTCTTGATAATCTCTATGCATTCCTAGTATTTTTTATATCTCAATTACTGTTGTAGTATATTTTAACAAATTACTATAATTATCATATCTTATTATAGGTGATTATAATGAATGATAAGAAAATAGTTATTGATGCGGGACATGGAGGAATCAGTTTGGCCCAAAATGTTGAGTGACTATGAATGCTTGCAAATACAATATTAGATAGTTTTTAAATTAACATTTTTAACTATAATCGAAAAAATATGATAGAATTAGATTAGAGGTGATTTCTTTGTATAAAACTAATGAAGAACTTATTAAAATATTAGATGAATTATTATTAAAACCAGAAAACGAATGTGTGGAGTTTAAAAGAGCACAGAATAATTTTGATATTGATAATCTTGGAAAATATTTTTCTGCTTTAGGTAATGAAGCTACTTTAAAAAACAAGCAGTATTCATGGATTATATTTGGTGTGGATGATAAAACTCATAAATTAAGCAATACTAATTTTTATAAAGATAATAACTTTAATAAAGTTAAAAAACAGATATCTGATAATACAACTGATAATATTACTTTTATCGAAATATATGAAGTTATAAAAGATGGTAATAGAGTAGTAATGTTTCAAGTGCCTGCAGCATCAGGTACTCCAATAAATTGGAAAGGATTTTCATATGGTAGAAATGGTGAATCCATTGCTCCACTTGATCCAAATAAAATAGAACAAATAAAAGCAACTGCTTCCTATGATTGGTCTAGACAGATACTAGAAAATGCAACAATAGATAATCTTGATGAGTATGCAATTAAAATCGCAAGAGAACAATTTAAAATAAAACACAAAGGTAAGAGTATTGCAGATGAAATAGATAAATTATCAGATATTGATTTTTTGAATAAAGCCAAACTTACATTAGATAATAAGATTACTATGGCATGTATGCTTTTACTAGGCAAATATGATGATGATTATCTCATGGATGGATATACACCAAAAATGACTTGGATGCTTTACGATGAATTCAATGTTATTGATTATGAACACTTTGGAATACCTTTTATTGTTAATGTCGAAAAACTTAAAAATAAAATAAGAAACTTAAGATATAGATATATGGTTAATGATAATACTTTATTTCCTAATGAAGTAGATCAATATGATAATTATATTCTTCGTGAATTAATCCATAATTGTATTGTTCATCAGAACTATAGATTACATGGAAGAATTAATGTTATGGAATATAAAGATAAGTTAACAATAACTAATGAGGGGAATTTTATTCCCGGAAATATTGAAACAGTATTAAAAGATGGTTTTTCATCTCCTTATTATAGAAATCAATTTTTAGCTAATGCGATGGTTAATTTAAATATGATTGATACTGTCGGTAGTGGAATTAGAAGAATATATGATATTCAAAAGGAAAAGTTTTTTCCTATGCCAGACTATGATTTAAGTGAATACAATCGTGTTAAAGTAACGTTATATGGAAAAATAATAGATGAAAAGTATAGTAAAATATTGTTTGAAAAAACTAATTTAGATATTAAAGATGTAATGTTACTTGATAGAGTACAAAAAGGATATGAAATATCTAAAGAACAAAGCGATTATTTAAGAAAAGATGGTTTAATTGAAGGTAGATATCCTAATATATATATTTCATCAGATATTGCTAAAATAACTGGAAATAAAGAAGAATACGTATATAATTCAGGTTTAGAAAATGAATTTTATAAAGAACTAATCATTAAATATTTAAATGAGTATGGTCAAGCTAGTAGAAAAGAAATTATAGCACTATTAAGTGATAAACTTCCAAAGTCATTAAATGATAAAAATAAAGTTAGTCGAGTTAGATACTTATTAGATGTTTTAAAAAAAGAGGATAAAATATATAACGATGCTACCCATGGTGGCTCTTGTTGGAAATTAAAGTAAGAACTTTCTCCACTTTTTTGCCACTTTTTTGCCACTTTTTTGCCACTTTTTTGCCACTTTTTTGCCACTTTTTTGCTGTTTTTCCACTTTTCAAATAATTATAAAACTTTGTTAAATACTGTTCAGTACCGTTCAGTACCGTTCAATAGCGTTCAGTACCGTTCAATTCTTTTCAATGCTGTTCAGAGCTGTTTAATATCATTAAATAGTATTAATTCCATATATTAATAGAAATTGTTTGTAAGTTATATGTAAAAATATACTAAAGATACTATAAAAGAAATAGTGTCTTTTATTTTGTTTAAATAGGAAGAAGGTAGATAAATGAATTTAAATTATGCAATATTTAGAAGCGAACCTATATTTACAATAACTGATTTAGCGCAGATAGGTGCACACAATAAAAGAGATAAGAAGTCTTATAAATCTAATTCAGATATAGATATTAATAAAAGTAAAGATAATGTAGATTTAGTACCACTTAACACAAAATATGTAAGTGGTTTTTATAATCTAACGAAAGAATATAAAAAGGAACATGATACAAGAATGTTAACTATGAGAGCAGATAGAAAGAAATCATTTAGAGATATGATAGATAGTTCTAAGAGTGTAGTTGCAGATGAACTGTTGATGAGTGCATCAAATGATTTCTTTAAAGGTATGACTAGAGAAGAAATAATTACTTGGGCTAATACTTGCATGGAATTTGTATATAATGATTTAGGTTATACTAAAGAACAAGTTTTACATAGTGTTTTACATTTAGATGAGAAAACACCACATATTCATTGTGTAGTAGTACCATTAATTAAGAAGTATGATAAAAGAACTAAAACAGAAAGGTTTACGATATCTAAAAAACAATATATTATAGATAATGAACACTTATCTTTATTACAAGATAAATATCACAAGAGATTAACTGATGCAGGTTATGAATTAGAAAGAGGTATTAAAGGTAGTGATACTAAGCATATTAAGATTAAAGATTATAAAAAGATATTAAGAAAATTAGAAAGTAATATGAATGTTAGAATTAATAGATTAGATGATGTATTAAATACATATAATAATAAATTAAAAACTATTAAGAATGTACCTTTTGATAAGAAACATATTATTGTTGATAAAGATATATTAGATGTAATGAATAACTTAGTTAATGAATTTACAAAAGTAAAAGAAATACAACCTAAACTAGAGGCTGTATTTAATGAAATAAATGACTATTCAATAAGTTATAATACATTAGAAAAAGAAAATCAAAAGTATAAAAAAGAAGTGGATAATCTTAAGAAAAGAAATAATTAATTAGAAAATGAGATTATTAATCTAAAACTTAAAATAGACTATTTATTAAATCAATTAAAAGAGTTTTTTAGAGATATATTACACATTGGTAATATCAAATCTAAAGATAAAGTAGAGTATAGAGTTAAAGATTATTATCATAATAATACTATGAATGATGCTGATATTATAGATATTTCAAGTAATACAGATAAAGAATATGATTTATTTGATTATGCAGATAAACCTAGTTATATGAGAAATGATGAAGAAAAAGAAGATAGTTTTTTCAGATAACTACGTGAAAAGCAATTCTAAATTATTGAATAATATAGAAAATTATGCTAAAATTTTTTTATAAAAGTAAAGGAGAAGTTTATGGGATTATTTAGTTTTTTCAAAAGTAAAGAAGGTACTCTTTCACATTTAACACAAGAACAATTTGATGATTTACTTTCAACGGGTCAATTAGAAAAGATTTATCTTATTGATACTAGGTTTGGTGGAAGTGACTCTAATGATAATGTGCTTTATGTTACTAAAGAGGCAGCTGAGATAAAAAAAACAGTTTGATGCTGATTTAGAAAATTATATTAATATGGGAAGAAAAGTTCAAGGATATATGTGTTTGCCTTCGTATAAAGGAAAATCTCGAATACCAACATCTATAAGTATTCAAGCAAATGTAGATAATGAGTTGTTTAGAAGAGATATAAGAGTTTGGTGATTATACCAACAAAAATATAGTTTTAAATATATTATATATAAGATTAGAAGGAGAATTAAAAAAATGGAAAATGATTTAATGAATGAAGAAAAGAATGATAAAGTATCAAATAAATTACCAGAACCATATATAAAACGTGCAAAAATGAGCGGCAATGTTTTATTAGTATTTATAATAATAACATTAGTAGTATTATTGCCTGTTGATATATCGCTTTTTGTTGAAAAAGACTATAATTTAGCAATAATCACAACAATTATATTACTAATTATTGTCGTACCATTATTCTTGATAGTTTATATACTAAAAAATAAACCCGAAAGAATTATTCATCCTGGAGAAGGGTTTATAAATATTAATTCAAAAAGTTATAAAGATGTAAGAAATACAATTATACAGGAGATAAACAAAATATATGGTGTAGATAAACCTTATATGAATTTTAAAGTTCCTGTTCTTTATGCAAAGAAATATGGTGGTGAGGTTCCACTTGAACAAGTAGTTGTTTATGAAGGTAGAGATTATTTGCATTTTATTACAATTGGAATTTTTGGATTGTGTGAAGATCGTGGAGAACCTAAATTTGAATATACTTTCAAATTAAAGAAAAAAAATACTGAAAACTTTGATTCAGAAATAGAGCATACAATTCCTATGTTAGGTGTAATTGCGGCTTTTTCTTCATCTTGTAGTGAATTAATTAAACAGTATCAAGTTATTCCAGGTGAACAAGGTAAAGGAATGGATTCTAAGGAACAAAGTGATATTACTAGTTTTATAACTGTTCCTGATACTAGTTTAAATTCAATAAATACACAAAATGGTAAAGTGGATCTTGTAGAACTTGTTCGTGTTACTGATATGGAAGTGAAAAGTGTAGATAATAATCAGATAACTGTAAAAGAATTGTTTGATAAAATAGGTTCGGATATAACTGATTATGATAGAGATAGTGTTATTTAAAATTATAAAAAGGTGATTGAAATGGGTTTGTTTAATTTATTAAAGAAGAAAGATGAATGTTTTTGTAAGTATGTTATAGAATTTCCTTTTAAAGCATGTGAGTTAAATGATACAACAAAAGAGATGTCAGGTGTAGATGCTTTTAAATATTTAAATGAAGATAAAAAGAAAGATATATGTAGTAACTTTGAATATAGTAATTTGCAAAACTATTTTGATGACATAGGTAAAAAAATTATTAATATGAAGATGAGTTTTATTATAAAAGGTGTTATCCACATTGAAGTTTTTATGAGAGAAGATTTAGATGAAATAAGTAAAGAAAAATTATTAGGATTTATTAAAGGACAACTAAGCGATGGTTGGGGTGAAGATGAGTTTTGTTTTAGCAAACACGGAACTAAATACCAATTGTTATTTTGGAATAATGATGATTGGTATATAAAGTATATTTAATAAATTATTGTAGGTGTGTGAAAATATGGCTATAAACGTAAAAATAATTCAAAAAAAAGGTATATTTCGGAAACCTTTGAATTTAGTAGATATTGATAAAATTTGGAATGAATCATGTACAAATTATAATGGAGATGGATGTATTCCGTTTTCTGGCTTAAGGGATGATTATTATATAACACATTATAATTTAATAAAAAAAACTGATAATAATGGAAACAATCAAACATATATTCTGAATACTTCTGATGATAAATGTGTGTATTTTGATAATGCCAATTTGTCTAGAGGAATAGATGTTAAATTGGATCAAAATAATATATGTTTAAAATTATTGTTGCCAAGCACAATTAGTGAAATAATTAGTTTTTATAACTTAATTGAAAATATATTAAAAATGATTAGTTCAAATACTTTTTATCGAGATAATCAAAAAGGTGAAGAACTCGTTAATATAAAATTGAAAGAAACATTTATAAAAATAAGTATACAAGATTCTATAAACATTTTTAAACAATTATATAAAATTAATAAAGTTTATTGCTTACCTTGTGCCTTAAACCCAGTTTATATAAACAATTCTATGCTTGAACAATATAACATTATGAATTATAATAACTCATTAGATGATAACTCCATTATTAAAAATTATGAAATATTTATAAATAATATTCAAAAATATGCAAGTAGTTTTGTTTATGGTTTTTTTAAGGGATATACGCATGAAAGTAATAATATGAATTATTCCATAATGGATATTCCAATAAACAAAAATGTTATTGTTCCAATTAGTCCATCACATGACGGAATATACGTATATTATTGTAAATTATATTATGTGTGCATAACTTATAATAATCTGGAATATTTTATAAATTATTTTGATTTTATAAATAATATTGAAAAAACCACTTATGATTCCAATAAAGTAATTATATGTTTAGATGAAAATAAAGCGGAAATACTAATTAAAACTTATGGTATTGTTCGTAATCAATTTATATTGTCATCGTTTGATATTAATCGAGAACTAGGTAGACAAATATTGGAAAATTGTGAAGAAATGCTTTTTGTGTATTAATTTTGTATAATTAATATATATAATCAAGTTGAGATTTTCTTATTTATCTTGTGATAAATAATAAGATGGAAAAACCATACCCACTTTCATCATCTGCAATGATAAACCGTGTGGTATTTTAAGCACCTATTTGTGTTTTTTTCATATGCTAATATAGGTGATTATAATGAATAGTAAAAAAATTGTTATAGATGCAGGACATGGAGGGACTGATTCTGGTGCAGTTGGGAATGGTATTATAGAAAAAGATTTAACACTTAAAATATCTAAATATATGGCTGATAGATTAAAGCAACTTGGAGCTAATGTTACTTTGACAAGAGATAGTGATGAAACATTGACTCCTGATGAAAGGGTAAGTAGAGTATTAAATGCTTATGGTAATGATAAAGATGTTCTTGTTATTTCTAACCACATAAACGCTGGAGGTGTCGCTACTTTACAGGTGTGACCCAACTATATTTTATACATATAAACCATAATTTTAACCAAGTTTTATAATGATATTATACTACAAAAAGTACAATTATTTCTAATAGTTTTATATGTTCAAAATTATTTTTTTAATATATAATAAGCTACCATAAAGAAAGGTAGGCTTTTTACTATGAATAAAATTAAAAATTTAACCATTGAAAAATTGAAAAATATATTCAAAAAATATCAACTATATTCACAAGAATATAAAAAAGAACCAAAAGTAGTATTAGAAATATTTATTCCTAATCAAAATATCTATTGGTTGATGACTGAAGGTAGTGTTGTAGAAAATGATTTTATAATGTTTGGTTATTGTAAAATCACTTATGGAGAGTTAGGTTATGTTAGTTTTAATCAATTAAGATACATTGAATTCGGTATTAAATATAAAATACATATAATACCAATTAAATTAAGTACGTTGAAAAAGAAGTATTTAAAAGATGAATATTAAAATATATTCTTTTTTTTTAACCCTAAAAGACTTTAACTAGTTCTAATATATTTATATAAAATAGTTGTTTTCGGTTACCAGAAGTACTCCAAAATAGATGTGGGAGTATTTTTTAAATGTTAACAGAAAGAATATAAAAGTGGTTACTCAAAATCATAAAACAAGATATAATATAACCTATCATTTGAGAGTAAGGTTGATAATATGATATATAGAATTGTTAAAGAGAAGAATTATACTATTATTGATAATGATTATTTAAAAGATAAGAATTTAAGCTTTGGTGCTATAGGACTTATGACTCTGCTACTATCTTTTAAAGATGATACTAAATTTAGTAAAGAGTTGATTAGTAAAGTAAGTGGTAAAAGTGTTAAGTTAGTCACTAAATATTTAAATGAATTAAAGAAAAACAATTATGTCATTATTAAGAGATATACTACTAAAGATGGTTATTACTATGATTATTTTATTTATGAAAGCAATACATTTAACCCTAATTTTAATAGTAAAAGCCAATGTGCCCAAAATCAAACATTGGAAAGCCAACCTATTGGAAGCCAATATATTGGAAATGGTACTAATATAATAAATACTATATTAAAACAAGATAAAATAATAGATAAAACAAAGTTAGGACTTTGTCATTTAACTGAATATATCATTGATAATGGTTTAATTGAAATAAATGATATGAAATTATTTTATTATGATAATTTTCTAAAAAATCTACTTAATAGAGAAGAATATAAAAAAGTTCTGAAAAGTGTTTCATATACTACTAATCATATCATTAAGAATAATTTTAAAGATGAGAATAACAAAGATATTAAAGATTTATTAAGTTATTTTAAAGTAAGTGTTAAGAGTAATATTGATAGACAATATTTAAATGAAGATGAAAATATATGGTAAAATTTAACCTAAGTATGTACTTTTGTGAAATTTTAAGATAATATATACAAACATACTAGGAGGTGTAGGCAAAGATGGATGATATTAATTTTAACTTAACTAATGATATGATTGATATTCTACAAGATACTATAAAAGTTAAAGAGAGATTAGAAAATGAAAATCTTAATCAAGATGAAAGAGAAAAATTAGAAAAACAATTTATAGAGTTAAGAAAGCAATTTGTAAAAGAGTTTAGAAAAAATAATGTAGAAGAAATTAAAAAATATAATGAAGTTATGAATGATAAGAATTTTAAAAAACAAAACTAGAGATATTGGTAATAAATTATTTAATTAAATAGAATAACTCTTAAACTTTTATGTTAATGACAATATAGATGTAATAGATTATATAGAAAATAAATTGACTAATACCATTAGAAATGAGGTAGAAGATGATTAATCTGAGTAAAAAATTGATGAAAGATTTATTAAATGATGAAGAATATAAAAAATACATTAGTATTTATAAAGAAGAAAGTTATGTGAATAAAGATATGTTAGACTCTTTACTAAAAAAACATTTAGATTTGTATTATTTATTCTTAAAGATAAATATTCTACTTTATAGATATGATACTAAATCATTAAATAAAGAATTAAAAGACTATAAACATTATAGAGGTAATACTCTATATGTTGATGATATTGATATAGTTATGGACTACTACTTTAATAACTATCCAAGGTGTAAGAAAGAATTAAGTAAGATTATTACATATAAATTAAGACCTTTGAGTGAAAGAAAAATATTAAAACAAATCATTGATAGACAACCTAGTGAAGAATTTAAACCATTTCCATTTGATGATGAGAGTTAATTTGAGATACATTGGAGATTAGTTTTAATAAAGTAATATATTTATACTACCTTAACTTATTTGATTAAATGTGGTCAAAATGGGACTATCTAGGATTTATATTATCAAATAAGTATGTTCTGCATAGTTAAAGAAGTGCTTTTTTAATGGCATAATAATCGTGATGGTTATGTATAACGAGGTGATGCTATGAAGAAATCAAGTAATACTCTATCTTCTAATGAAATAGTAAGGAATAATATTAAGTATTATAGAATTACCAAAGGTTTTACACAAGAGAAGATTAGTGAATTACTAGGTATAAATGAAAAAAGTTATAGTAATTTAGAAGTTGGAAGATATAATATTTCGTTAGATAGATTAGATGAAATATCAAATATATTAGAACTTGAACCTTACATACTACTTAAAGAAAGACATACTGAAGATGAAGTTCCGAATAGGTTAGACTTTTATATTAATCAAAATAAAGATAAATAGATATGTTATGAGAGTAATTTCAACGAATTTACTCTTTTTAATTGTCTTAAACTAATTAATATGCTATAATATAGATAGTTATGTTATACATAGTCTTTAAAAAATGAGGTAAATATGAAGAATAAAAAGAATGTTTTAGATTTTTTAAGTGATGACAAAAATGAAAATTTAAAAACTCCAATAAAATATAATAAAAACAATAAAAGATATTACTATATGCTTTTTGCTTTCATTATTATTATTATTATTATTGTAATGGGTTTTTGTATGTTTGAAATTATTAGAAAAAAAGATAACTCAATTAATCGAGAAAATAATAACATAAATTATGAAGAAATTATAAATTATAAAATAGATGTAACATTAACTAATAACTTTTTGGTAAACACGGTTGTTAACTCTCATTTTGAAAAGCCCATTGAAAAAGTAACTTTTAAAATACCTTCATATTATAAAGGTATAACAACAGATATTGTTCTAATTATTTGAATGGAATTACATGTGAAAGAGATAATTAGATAAAAATACAAAAGTATCGGTAAAATTTGAAAAAAATAAAGATATAACAGAAGAAGATTATCTTAATAAAAGATTGATATATTCATCTTCTAATTAGAAAGGAAATATGTATGAAAACAAAGTATGAAATTGAATTAACTATAAATGATACTACTGATAAAGGTCAAATGGAGATATATGATAATGAAATTATTTTTTATGTAGATGATAAGACAAGAAATATAATGTTTGATAATATTCAAAATAATATAATTGAAAATAATATACTTAAAATAACTTTACTTGATAAAACAGACATATATATTAAAACTGCATCAATTGAAATGATAAATAGTTTTATCAAATTGCAAAGAGAAAGTGATACTAACAATCCAATAACATATTTAACATCATCTCAAAGATTTATGAAAATTTATATAGTGACATTTATATCAATATTTATCATTATAATGTTATTAACTCTAGATGATTTTAATTTTATAGGTGCTTTATTTGGTTCATTATTTACATCACTATTTATAGCATATTTAGTTCATGCTTTTATAGGGCATAAAAACAATGTTTTTGCTAATTGTCCTCATTGCCAAAAAAAAATATTTATAAATGATGTAGATGCACAAGGACATAAATTTTCTTTAATATTAAAAGGTATTGTTGGTATATTTAGATGCTATTTATGCGGAAATATGGTAGGAATGAAACATGACCATTTATATAAGTTGACATCACAAAACGAATCTGAATTTAAAAATAAAATAGATAGAAAACAAACAGATAATACTAATAATAAAAATATTTTGGATGATAATGATTTCAATAAGTTGGAAAAATTAAAAGAATTATTAGATAAAAAGATAATAACACAAGAAGATTATGATTGTAAAAAAAAGGAAATATTAGAAAAGATGTGATATTATGGACTATTTAGATGATTGTAGAAGATTAGTTATTGAACCATTAGAAAAATTTAAAAAGGAAGTTATAAGAAAAAATATAGAAAATCTTTCTGCTTTAAGAAACACTATGAGGAATTACTAGATAAGATAGAAATTGAACTAATCAATAAATATCAAAAGTTTTATGACATGATTATGGAAGAATATGAGTTTCAAGAGTATATTAACAAACGAATAGAAAGTTAATATACTCTATTTCTTTATTTATAGTATAATATATAAACAAGAAAGGAACTGGTAATATGAGGAAGATAGCGGATGTAATACATTTCAAAACAAGTAAAGAATGTTTTGAGGTATTTCCTAAAGAATTAATAACAATTGATGCTGACAATACTACTAAAGAAATTCTATTAGACATACCTATTACAAAGATATTAGAACTTGAACCTTATATTTTACTTAAAGAACAACACTCTGCCGACGAAGTACCTAATAGATTAGACTTCTATAAAAGTCAATTAAAGAATAAAAAATAACAAGTTAGAGAGATTTACATCTCTCTTTTATTGTATATTTTAAAATATCATGGTATAATTTCAATAGTATGCAGAACACACTATTCATTTGAATTGTAGATAGAAAAAGTTTAAATTAGGTGCTTATTTAATTTATGAAGGAAGGAAGTAGATACGTATGTTAAAAAAAGATAATAATTTATTTAAATTTGCGACCAAAGAAACAACCCAAGACTCATTTTTTAGTTGGATTATAAATTTCTATAATGTAACTGATGATAAGTTGTATAAAAACTTTTCTAAAGAGTTTTTAAAGACTATTATGCCTAAAGATTTATCAGATAAAGTAAATGATATTAAAAGTATAGATATAACTAGACAATTTTGTGATATAGATATATTACTTACTTTAAATATGAAGAACAATGAACAATATTATTTAATTATTGAGAACAAAACTTCAAGTGATTTAGGACCACAACAAACTAAAACTATAATTTATTATACAAAGTTAATACACTACTTATATAATAATAAAGATAAGTTTAAAGAATTATCTATTGATGTAGATACAATTAATCGTAAATATGAAGATAAGGTATATGCAGTTTTAATAAAAACAGCTATTAGAAATAATGATAGTGATGATAGAAATAAGATAATAAACTCTATAAATAATTTAAATGAAAATGAAATTGAGTATGAATATTATCAAACATCCAAAAATTATATAGACGGTCTATCTATCAATCAATTTTTAGATAAACATATAAAGTTTATAAATACTGATGATGAATTATTAAAAATTACTAATGTTATAAGTAAGTATAAATCATTAGATATTCTTATTGAGAGTTATTATGATAGTATTTCATTTAATCTTTCAAATGATAGTATGTTAAAGAATGATGATAATAATGTTGATAATATTATTAAAAAAGGTTATTTAATAGAAAATAAAACTCATTTTAGAACAAATAAATTGTGTTTTAAATGTTTTGCTAACGAATTAACTACTAGAGATTTAGATAATATTAATAACCAATCTATTAGTATTAAATTAGATAAATTAAAATTAGAATTTAACGATGATATAAACTTGGTAATAGTAGATACATTAAACTTTAAAAGTGGAAATTATTATGATAATAAATTTGAATATGATGGTGATTTTTGGTTTGAGAAAATTAGAGAGACTAATAGTTCAAATAAGATAAGATATATATTTCTATTTATTAAAGAAGTAGATGCATTTAGAAATCAATATTATACATTTAAAGGACTATATAGATTTAAAGATAAAAATAAAATTAATGAAGAAACTTATAATATTTGGGAAAAATGTAAAGTTAGTGATAATGGAACTGTTTCTATTAAAAAGAAAGATATTGAAACTTATATAGAAAAAGAGGAAATATTTCATACTAAATGGTAAGTTAATAATATGAATTATTTAGATAGTTATAGAAAAATCATTATTGAACCTTTAGAAGAGTTAAAAAAAGAAGTTATTAAAAATTATATTAAATCTTTCTTCTTTAAGAAACACTATGAGGAATTATTAGATAAGATAGAAGTTGAACTAATAAAGAAATATGAGAAGTATTATGAGATGAATGTTGATGAAATTGAGTTTCAAGAGTATATAAATAGACAAATTGGAAGTTAATTTACTCTCTTTAACAATATAGTGTATAATATATAATCAAGAAAGGAATTGATGATATGTTAGAAAAGAATAATTTAATAGTTATATATGGAAAAGCAGGAAGTTTTAAATCAAGTTTAGGAGTATCAATACTAAATAATTATGATAATACTTGCTATATTGATATAGATAATAATAAACATATAAAACTAAATGATAATATAGATGTATTTAATAAAGTAGATAGTATTGATTTTATAAAGAAATGTATAAACGATTATAGTGTAATATTAGTTGATTATATTGAATTATTAGAAATGAATAAAGATGAATTATTGGAACTTAAAGATTTAGTAAAGGGTGAGAATAAAACACTTATAATAATATCTTGTTGTTCTACTAATAAAGAATTAACTAACAACGAACATTATAAAGAACTAAAAGAAATTGCTGATTTAATGATATTAACTGATAGATAGTACAAGTTACTATCTTTTATTTTGTCTTTAAATTATATATAAATAATGAAAGTAAATGAAAATATATGATAATTAATCAAAGTATACGAAAGTTTACGATTTAGGAGGAATGAGTATGGATAGTGAGTTAATAAGATTAAAAGAAGCAAGTAAAAATATTGGTCTAAGTACTTCTACACTGAGAAAAATGATAAAAAGAAATGAATTAAAAGGTGTAAAAATTGGTGGTAATTATTATGTTAGACCAAATGATTATTATGAATTTGTTTATAATATTGAGTGTAAAAAAATAGGTGTTAAACCTGATTTGTTAAAGAAGTATATAGAAGAAGAAAAAAGCCAAAAATATAATGATTTATTTGAAAATTTAAGTTTAGATGACAATAGTCAAAATATGATGAAAGCACTTATGTCTTATCTTAAATAAAATATGTATGTACATAAAACATTTGATTAGTGTTACATTAAAAACTTAATAAAAGTGATTAAAAAAGGTGTACGAAATGACACCTTTTTGTAATAATAATTAAATGTATGTTTTTTGTTACATATAAGGAGGAGACTATGGAAGATAGTAATATTAGATATGGTTATTGTAGATGTTCCACTAATGAGAATAATCAAGATATAACAAGACAAATCAATGAACTAAAGAAAGTTGGAGTATTGGAGGAAAATATAGTCTATGAATTTATTAGTGGTACAAAAGAGAAAAAGCCTAAACTAATGGAGTTATTAAACAAATGTGATTATGGAGATACTATTGTTTGCTGTGAATTAAGTAGATTATCCAGGTCATTTAAAGATTTTTTTGATACGTTACAAGTATTAAAAGAAAAGAAATTGAGATTAGAATTACTTATGAATAATATTGTGGTAGACTTTTCAAAAGAAAAATTAGACCCATTCACAACCTTTTTTCTTAACATTATAATGTCTTTTAATAGCTTAGAAGTTGAAGTTACAAGAGAAAGAATAATAAGTGGTATAAAAAATAGTAAGAAGAAATCTGGACGACCTCAACTTACTAAAGATGATATACCTTTATCGTTTTATAAAAATTTAGATTTATATAATAACAAAAAGATAAATAAATGTGAATTTGCTAGACTAATGAACTGGAGTCGGCCTAAATTAGATAGAATTTTAAAGTTAAATAATAAAGATTAAAATATTATTTTTTATAGTAATAAGTAATTGAGTAATTGTTACTGATTACTTATTTTTTTATAATAACTTTTTTTATGATTTCTTCTATCTTTATATATTTTTTCAATATCAGAGTTATATCTTATTTGACCATTGTCTAATTCTTCTAGTTCATCTTCAATTGTTTTTGGAGGTTTTATTTTTTTTTCTTTGCTTTTTTCTATTATTTCTTTTCCTAATTGTTTTCTACAAGAAGAACATAAGCAAACATTTTTACTTATTAATGTGCCACAATTATCACAAAAATACATAGGCTGAATATTGTTTTTAAGCGGTAATACTCTCATTAAGTATTCATATGACGCTATAAAAGGGTCGTTAATATAGGTTATTAAATTAATAAAATTTATTTCTTTATAGTCAGAATCAAATTCATTAAAAAAGTATTCCACGTTGTCAATAGCTTCCATTCTATAATAACTTGAGATATTAAAATAATAATCAATATATCTTTGAGTTATATTTATACAGGTCATCATATATTTTTTTAATAAAATTATAGTTTTCTTATCATAAATGAAGTTTTCTAATGAATTTAGTCCATTATTATAATTCTCATTCAAATACTGATTTTTTATAAAAAAATTAAATGCCTTTTTCTTTTTAACATTGACTAATATATCTTTTAATGAATAAATTAAATAAATTGAAAGTGATAAATTTATAAAGTGTATTGTTTCAAATTCAATTCCATTTTTTATATTTTTACATAATCCGTTATTAATATCTTTTGCACTTCCACTAGCAAATGATAATGGATATTTAAATGGTATTCCAAAACTTTTAAAAATATCTAATAAATAGTTTTTTATATCTACATTTTTAACAATATTATCAGATATGTCATATAAAAATAAACATTCTTCTTTAGATTTTATTGTATCTAAGTTTTTATAAATTAATTCTCCAAGTTTTAAAACTTTTTTAAAGATATCTTTTAATGAAAAATCTTCTTTATATGTTCCTATACCTGGAACAGTAATATTTAGATTATTTTCACACTTATTTTCTATGCTTTTATTAAAATAAATAGCTGAGCATTTAGTTTGACTTTCATTTAAAAAAGAATAATTACTATATTTAAAAGTATTTAAAACACATCTATCTTTAAAATATCTTCTTAAATTTTTTTTCATTATAATCACACCTGAATAAAATTTTAACATTTATTTTAAATTTTATCAATAAAAAATCTCATTTTTTCTCATTTTATTTATCATTGAACTTCACTGTATCAATAACTATAATAAAAACTGTCTTTCGGGACAACTGTGTTTAGGAGGTGAGATGATTATGAATTCTGATATAAGCGAAGATTTAAGAAAAGTTTTATGTGAAAATGTTGATATGTTAAATAATCAAGTTATGTTTGCTGCAGAAACTTATTATAATGTTTTACATTATATAATTCATAACATAATTAATAAAAATTTTACTGAAGATGAAATCGAATTATTAAAAAATACTGTTAGAATTTCAAAAATTAATAATGAAGACATAGCAAATACTTTTTTTAGACACGCTGATATTTATAAATAAGACACTAATTATAAGGAAAGGAGAAAATATGAATAATTATGGAATTTGTTAAATTAAGACAGGGAACAAAAATTTGTGTTAATAGACATAAGCTTTATTCTAATTTAGATGAATTAGATGACGCTGGCATTGTCTTAGATAATGAAAAAGGTATTGTTTTTGTAGATTTCGATAATTTAGAGCAAAATAACAGGTGTGAGGAAAGAATTATTAAAGGTATTTTAAAAGAGTTTCCCAGCTCATTAGTAGTTACTACACCTAAAGGAAAACATTTATATTATAAAACTGACAGGAAACTAAAACAGTGGACAAGAGGTTTTCTAACCATTGGAGTTCAATGCGATGGAAAGATGGGAAATGCGTATGCAGTTATTAAGCAAAATGGTATTGTTAGAGATTATAAAGGTGAATTATCGTTTGACAATATTACACCATTGCCAGATATATTGTTACCAATGTATTATGGCAAAGAAATAAATAATTTATGTGGACTTAGAGATGGTCAAGGAAGGCATGATAAATTATTAAGACATTTGTGTCAAGTTAGATTAAACTATAGTGATGTAGATATTGAGGCAATAGCAAAGTTTATCAATAAATATGTCTTTGATGAACCTATGACAAAAGAAGGACTACAAAATGTTATTACTAGTGCTACGGAATATGATATTAATAGTGCAGATATCGAAGATGGTGCTATTCCGAATAACTCAAAAAATAAAAGTCTTATTATTGATATATGCAAGAGTATTGTAAAAAAATATGATATTCATATAGCAGATAATCAAATATATTATTATGAAAACGGAAAGTATGATAATAATGAAAAAAGACTTATGGAAATAATATATGATGAGTACGAATTTTCAAAAAGTGAGTATGATGAAATATTATTTCAACTTAGAATATTAGGAACTAAAGAGCAAGATAAAAAATCAATTATATTATTGAGAAATGGTGCTATAGTAAATGGAGTTTATATTAGTGATAATAAAGAATTTTCAAGTTCTTATTTAGATATAAATTATGACAGCGATTCTTATGATAATGAAGTTGATAAATTTCTTCAATTTATAACTAATAATGAAAATAGTACTGAAAAAAATGATTTAAGATTAGTTCTTGAAGAAATGATAGGTCATTGTCTTATGACTAAAAATTTTCCACATAAGATATTTTTACTTATTGGTAATGGTGCTAATGGTAAATCAACTCTTATAAATGTGCTATTTAGTATGTTTGGAGATTTAGCAACTAATGTACCTATTAAAAAATTGGAACGAGATGATTATGTTGCAAGACTAACTAATAAATTAGTTAATATATCTGATGATGTAGATTTTAGTTATATTAAATCATCACAAAATATTAAAACTCTTGCTTCTGGCGATATTGTTCCAGCTCGTGAATTATATTCAAAAGCATATTATTTTAGAAATAAAGCAACAATGATATTTTCAATGAACGAATTAGTAATTTTTTCAGACCATACTTTTGGTATGGAAAGAAGATTATGTATTCTTCCATTTGAAAATAAAGTTAAGAAAGCAGACCCAAGTATATTAGATAGATTAACTACTGATAATGCTAAATCTTATCTTTTAAGACTTGGACTTGAAGGTATGAAAAGAATTAAAGAAAACAAAGGACAACTATCCTATTCAAAAACTATTGAGAATATAGTTAAAAACTATATGGCAGAAAATGATTCAGTTTATAGTTTTATAGAGTATGGTAATTTTACTATAGATAATCAACCGTTTTCAATAGTGTATGAAGAATACAATAATTACTGTAGTAGAAGTGATTTTACACCTTATAAAAAGAATAATTTTAGTAGGAAATTAAAAACTAAAGGTTACATTACAAAAGTAAAAAATTTAAACGGTGTACCAACTAGAGTTATAGTTAAGGAAATGAGTAATTGAGTAATTTGTTAAAAAGTTACTCAATTACTTAAAAATTAGAAAAATGATTATAACTCAAGAATATATAAAAGATTATTTAAATCAACAGTGGAATAAATATTTTAGAAGCAGTGTATTCTATGGAGTTGGTTTAATTAATAATGTTCCTACTGAAATATATAGAGATTATTTAACTTATATAAAAAATAATTTTATACAAGATATACAATTTGAATATTTTTATAAAGGTTATGTGATTTTTATAAGTGATAAATATAAAAATTGTAATATTAATTATTTAGATGAAAAATCTTTTGAAAAACATCTACAAGATATTAAATTAAAAACTTATGTAATTATGGAAGATGATTACAATGTTTGTAAATATATTTGCTTTGATAATAATTTAAAGCAAAAATTATTTTAAAGGTTAAGGAGATATGCATAATGGAAAAAGAAGAAAAAATTAATAGTATATTAAAGAGTATAGAAAATGAAACTAAAAAATTAGAAAACTCATATACAAATATTTGTAAAAAAATTAACGACTTAGCTCACTATATTAGAATTAATAAATATGATTTAAATATTGATTTTATAAGAAATGTTAATGCTGATTTTAATAAGTATACTTCGAAAATAATAAGCGAAATAAATATAGAAAATTATTTAAATCGTGAAAATAATAGTTTTATAAATACTGTAAAACTGTTTGAAGATATATGTGATTATGTGATTTTATATTTAGAAAGAATTAAGGAATGTAACGAAGATTTATATAAAGAGATATATGGTTAAGTAAAACTTAAATATGTACTTTTAAATATAAACTATTTATAATATACAACTACCATAGGAGGTTTTGGTTATGAAGAATTGTGTTATATATGTTAGAACAAATAATAAAGATGACTACTCTATTAAAAACCAAGAAGAATTATTAAAAACATACTTAAATGATAAGAATTTTAATATTAAAGAAGTATTCGTAGATAATGGTTATAGTGGTACCAACTTTAATAGACCGTCATTTAAAAGTATGATTGATTATATAAAGAATAATGATATAGATTTGATAGTAGTTAAATCTATAGATAGAATATCAAGAAGTACTATTGATACTATAAACTTTCTAAAAGAGATGAAAGACTTAAACATTAAAGTACTCGATATTAATAATAGAGATATATGTAAAAGGTATTAATGTTTTAATAAATAGACTAATATTCTATCATTTATATTAATAGAATATATTAAGAAGAAAAATATTTATAGCAAGTTTTAAACAATAATTAGTTATATAGTAACATTTATAGTAGATTTTTCTTTTATTAATTAAATTAGTAGGAGGAATAAATATGCAAGTTAAGGAAAAGTTATCAAAGTTTGAGGACTTAATACTTTCATATCTAATAGAACAAATAGAAAAAGAAGAGTGCCAAAATACTGCATAATCAATGTTATATTTTACTAATTAATGGTAAAATATATATGGTTATCATTATGGTTTTATATGTAATGTTTAGAGGAGATAGGAGGAATAAATGCCTAAGGATTACATATTAACCAAGCAGTATAATGTAGGTATTTATATAAGACTATCTCAAGAAGATAGAGGAAAAAAATACGAAAGTGATAGTGTTAGTATTGAGAACCAAAGAAACTTTTTAAAGAGACAAGTAAAAGAAAGAAAATTTAATCTTATAAAAGAGTATGTTGATGATGGGTATTCAGGTATGAATTTTGAAAGGCCTGGCTTTAAAGAGATGATTAAAGACATTGAAGATAAAAAAATCAATGTCGTAATGGTAAAAGACTTTTCAAGATTAGGTAGAGACCATATCGAAACTGGAAATTATATAGAAAAATATTTTCCAGAGAAAAGAGTTAGATTTATATCTGTAACTGAAGATTATGATAGCGAAGGTTATAATAATGACTCTTATAGTTTCATAATGGCTAGTAATGACTTTCAAAGTAGGCAAACTTCAAAGAAGATAAGAACAATACTTTCTGACAAAAGAAAAGAAGGTAAGTTTGTAGGAAGTTCACCAGCTTATGGTTATATGAGAGACCCAAACGATAAAGGTCATTTAATACCTGACCCTCAAACTGCTCCAATAGTTAAAGAAATTTTTGAAAAAGCAAAAGATGGTTTTGGACCTTATGTTATTTCAACTTATCTAAATGAAAAAGGTTATCAAACTCCAAGTAAATATAAAAACTTGAAGAATAATACAGAATTTTGGGGACCTAATACAGTAAAAAGAATATTAGGTAATAAGATGTATTTAGGAGATATGATACAACATAAAGAAGAAATGATAAGTTGTAAAGTTCATAAAAAGAGACTGATACCAGAAGAAGAACAAGATATTAAAAAGAATACACATGAAGCTCTTGTTAGTTTAGAAGATTATAACATCATTCATAAAAGAAAAAAGAAACATAAGAATCGAGAATATTGTGAAGAAAAGGTTAAAGAAACAAGACTTTTTGATGGACTGATATTCTGTAAAGAGTGTGGAAACAAACTAACAATTACTTATCGTAAGAATAAAGACTACTGGACTGTTAATTGTAATAGATACTCTAAAAATCCTAAATTAAAAGAGTGTACTCCTCATTTCTTTCCATATAATTACTTAGAAGAACAATTAATAAGTAATATTAATAGAGTTTTAAGTGATTTTATGAAATCATTAGATATTGAGAGGTTAAATAATAAATTAATCTCAAACGCAGATAAAAGAAATGATAGAAAAAGAGAAACTTTGAAAAATTTAGAAAGAGAAAGACAAAAACTAGCAGATACAATGACAGAATTGTTTATGCAAAAATCGAGTAATGAAATTACAACTGAAACGTATAATACAATTAACAAGAATTTAGAAGATAAAATAAAAGAAATAAATAAGCAAATAAAAGAAAATTCAGTAGAAGATAAAAGTTTATCTTTGAATAAAATACCTAATTATACTGATAGAATTAAAAAACTATTAGATTTGAAAGAACCAAAAAGAGAGTTATTATATAAACTAATTGAAAGAATAGAAATAGATAGTGAGAGAAAAATCTATATTATATTTAAGTATCACATAATTGAAACATATAGTTTTAAATATGAAGAAATGACTAAACCTCGAAACCCTTATGGTAAAAGGGGAAAACAACATATTAATAAGGTCACAACAACAACCTAGCGTGAGGTCCTGATACAAGTAATTATGAATGGTTAAATTTAATATAATAAATATCTAATAATGAAACAATTAAAACTGTTTGAGATAAAGAACAAGAAAAAAATTATAATGTGAAAGAGGTGATTGATTATGGATTTAAAAATAATATATTATGTACATGGTACAACATTTGATAATGCATCAAAAAAGTGTAGTGGTTGGAAACAATTAGAATTGAATGATTTAGGAAAAGAACAAGCAATTAATTTAGGTAAAAATACACCATATAAATTCGATGTATTATTTACATCAGACTTGATAAGAGCAAAGGAATCGGCAAAATTAGCTTTTCCAAAGCTTCAATCAATAGAAGATAAAAGACTTAGAGAATGTAATTATGGAGATTTAGATGGTGAAGATAAAAATCAAATTATATATGAAGACCATATAAATAATCCATTTCCAAACGGAGAATCTTTAAAAGATGTAGAAAAAAGACTTAGAGATTTTTTAAAGTATGTAAAAGAAAATTACAAAGATAAAACTATAGGAATTATAGCTCATAGAGCCCCTCAATTAGCAATCGAGGTTATTACAAAGAATATATCTTGGGAAGAAGCTAATGCTAATGACTGGAGAAAAACAGGTGCTTGGCAACCAGGTTGGGAGTATTGTTTAAAAGATTCTGATTTATTTTAAGAAATTTTTCCTTTTCTTCCGTATGGGTTACGAACTCTAATATCTTTATATTTAAAAGTATGGTTATCTAGAATATTATATTTAAGTTTAATAATTATATTTCTATCTTTATCTGCTTCTATTCTTTCAATTAGAGCAAATAATAAATTTTTATTAGGGTTGTTTAAGTTTAACAACTTTTTTATTTTGTTTATATAATTTGGTAATTTATCAGTACTTTGTTTTCTTTTTTCTATTTCAATATTAATGTTTTTTAATTGTGCGTTTAAATCTTTTAATTTATCTTCATATGGTTTTGATAATATTTTATATTGATTAGGCGTAATATTACCTTCTAAACGGTCTTTATATATAGTTTGGATAGTGTCTAATAATTTGTTTTGTTCTTTAATAATACCTTCTTTTCTTTTTTTATAATCGTTAGAATTATTCTTAGTTCTTTTAATAACTTCTTCGTTTAATTCTTTTATGTTTAAATTAAGAAATAATTTAGATAGTATTTTTTTAAGTTCTTTTAAAACTAATTCTTCAAAATAATCATATGAAAAAAAGTGCGATGTGCATAATTTTCTAACTGGATCCCTAGCATACTTATTACAATTAATACACCAGTAATCTTGTTTTTTTCTATATAGTACACTAAGTCTATTACCACATTCATGACAAAATAATAATCCTTCTAATAATCTTTCAGGTCTTTTTCTTTTAGAATAAGTTCTGATTTTATCATTTGTTTTTTTATTAATTAGCATAAATGTATTTTTGTCTACTAATGCTTCATGCGTATTTTCAACAATTATCCATAATCTTTTATCTAAAGTAATTCTTTTTTTCGATTTATAATTTATATTTGTCTGAGTACGTTGTACCATGTCACCGGTATACATTCTATTTTGTAAAATATTATGAATTGAATGTATTGTCCATTTATTATTTTTTTTATTTCGATTAGAAATAGGTAAGTTTTTATAATCTGCAGGAGTTGGTGCACCCATATCAGTTAATTTAGTTGCTATTTCACTAATTTTTATGTTATTTGCTCTTAGTTCAAATATTAATTTTACATATTTAGCTACTTGAGGATCAGGTATCAAATGTCCT
>JAEEGL011099867.1_pt1 | contig 24044 bp, 20 predicted proteins | sample 9134231 | NCBI WGS metagenome assembly JAEEGL01 (sample SAMN16246548, study PRJNA631951) | gut metagenome | biome: gut microbiome; feature: rumen; material: fiber-attached | host: Bos | place: Iran: Karaj | collected 2018-10
CGGGTCATGGTGGCCACGTTCTCGCGGAGCGCCCTTGCGTACTTCAGGGACAACCATCCCTCCATCCGCCGCGTGGGGCATTTTCAGTTCAGGGAAGGCGAAAGCCACGACGACGCCATGAAGAGGGTCATGGAGTACTGCGACGAATACAAGCTATGGGGCGTGAACATGCCTGTCTCGTCCCGCCAGACGACCGCAGAGGACATCGCGCTCCTGAAGAAGAAAGGCCTCTGGGTCGCGGTATGGTTCGTCCAGAACAAGGCGACCGCCGAGGCATACTGGAACTCCAAGGCCGACGCGTTCGTGACGGACCATGTGTCGGCCGTTCGCGCGGCGAACCCCGGCAGGTAACGCCCCGCTAAGGGGCTTGCGCCGTTTGGTGGGCGGTGAGAGACTCGGACTCCCGACCTTGACCGTGTAAAGGTCCTGCTCTAACCAACTGAGCTAACCGCCCTTCAAGTGGCGCCCCAAGAGAGACTCGGACTCCCGACCCGCGGTTTAGAAAACCGCTGCTCTATCCAGCTGAGCTATTGGGGCTGAATGGGCGGTATTCTACCATAACACGCCCCTCGTGGCAATGAGCAATCGCAACGCGCATTCAGCCCCCTATGTTCTTTACTCGGGACGGCGATAAATGGTATAATCACGCCCATGAATTTCAGGAAGATTGCAGTATTGATGGGAGGCACCAGCAACGAACGAGAAGTCTCGCTAGTCTCCGGCGCAAACGTGGCCGACGCGCTGGCCAGCCTCGGCTGTGCGGAAGTGGTTCCGGTGAGGCTCGACGAAGACTCTCTCTCTGCGCTCCCAGATGGCGTAGACGCATGCTTCATAGCGCTCCACGGCGGCTGGGGCGAGAACGGCGGAGTGCAGCGCGCACTCGACGCGCTGGGCATACCCTACACGGGCCCCGGCGCGGCCGCGTCCGAACTGGCGATGGACAAGATCGCCACGAAGAAGGCACTTGAAAAGGCCGGCGTCCCAACCGCGCCCTGGCGCGAAGTCCCCTTCGGCGACAGCACCCCCAACAAGCTCGGGTTCCCCGTCGTAGTCAAGGTGCCGCGCGACGGCTCAAGCGTAGGCGTATACAAGTGCGGCGACGAGGCGGAATACCAGCAGGCGCTCGTCAAGGCGTGGAAGATCGACTCGGACGCATTCGGAGGCAGCGGGACGGCCATCGCCGAGGCATTCGTCGACGGACGCGAGACGACGGTCGGCGTCCTTGGTGGCAAGGCCCTTCCGGCCATCGAGATCGTCGCGTCAGGCGGATGGTACGGATACGACGAGAAGTACAACTCGAGCGAGACGCGCTACCCGTTCATAAAGGACGAGCCCGAGCTCGAGGCCGAGCTGGCGCGCATCGCGATAGACGCGTACCGCGCATGCGGATGCAGGGGCGTGACGCGCGTAGACTTCAGGGTCGACCGCGCAGGGCGTCCTTTCGTGCTCGAGCTCAACACGTCGCCGGGCATGACCGGCCACTCGCTCGTCCCCAAGGCAGCGGCCGAGGCGGGGCTCGACTTCCCGCATCTCTGCGCCGCGATACTCGACGAGGCGGCGTTCGGCTGACGAAACACAACAACCAAGACTCACAGGGCCCCAGACCATGTCAATCTTCAGCAGGCAGGACAAACCAAAGCAGAACAAGATGCTCAAGCCCCTTTCGTCGAAGGGGGAGAACAAAGGCGGCGGCATCGCGGACAAGGTGATGCTTGTGATTGCGCTGGTTCTCTTCGCCGGAGTCGCCGTGGGGGCGGTGCTGGCGTTCAGGACACTCGCGGACATCTGCCGCGAGGAGTGCCGCACAACCAGCCAGGACTGCATCACGGTGGTAAGCGGAAAGATGATCTCCCCGGAACTCATCATAAGCAGGTTCGGCCTCACGAACGGCGTCAACCTGGCCGAAGTGCCGTTCGCCGAGATCAGGAGCGTGTTCCTCAAGAACGTGCCGCAGATCAAGGAGATCACCATAACGCGGCGCATCCCCAACAAGGTGCACATAGAGGTCGTGGAGCGCGAACCGGCCGTCCGGCTTTCCGGGGACGGACGGGTGGCCGACGCGGAGGGAGTCGTTTTCGAGTACTACCGGGGCACGTCCGTCCTGCCGCTCATCACGGACAACGACGCGGCTTCCGACGCAATGCCCGGCAACAGGATCTCCGGCCATGCGGCCGCGGCGCTCAGACTGATACTCGCCGCGTCCGCAAAGAACGGCGACGCGCCGCCGCTCCGCATCCTCAAGGCGGACGCCACCAAGACGGACTACCTCCTGCTCACCCTCGCCGACTACGGGCAGGCCAAGTTCGCCTGGCCAGACATGGACGACGACACAGCCGCCGCGCGCGAAAGCATGACCAAGCAGATTGCCGCATTGTCCACCGCCATCGCCACCCAGATCGGGAGCAGCGGGAAGATGTGGGACGCCACCGTGCCCGGACGGGCCTTTTGCAAAATTCCTGAACTGGAGCAAGACTAGAAATGTCATCTTCACCAATAGCAGCGCTGGAAATAGGCACAACGCGCACCGTTCTCGCAGTGGGAGAGATACAGCAGAGCGGGCGCATCCGGATAATGGGAACCGCCGCGATACCCACGAGCGGCGTGCGCAAGAGCCAGATAGTCGACGTGTCCCAGGCCTCCGCCGCGATCGTAAGCGCGCTCAAGGCCATCGAGCAGACCGCGCGCGTGAACGTCAACGTGGCGATGCTCGTGGTCAACGGCCCGCACATCCAGTCGTCCGTGAGCGTCGGGCTCTGCCAGCTGGAGTCCAACACCGTCACCGAGAACGACGTGAACGAGGTGAGCGAGAAGGCCCAGAGCCTCGCCGAGGCAGAGCACAACACCGACAGGCGCGAGGTGCTCCAGATCTTCGACCTCGACTACAGCGTGAACAACCGCCCGGGCATCCTCAACCCAGTGGGCATGAGCGGACAGAGCCTCCAGCACTGCGTGCTCGCGGTGCACGCGTCGAAGGACGCGGTCTACGACGCGACCGCTGCGGCGGGCGAGGCCAAGCTCGACATAATAGAGCCGGTGTTCGCCGGATACGCGGCGTCGCTCGCCGTGCTCACCCCGCAGGAAATGAAGGACGGCGTGCTTCTGCTGGACATGGGGGGAGGCTCCACCAGCTACACCGTGTTCTACGACAAGCACATAGTGCACGCCGGCGTGATAGGTGTCGGCGGAGACCATGTGACCAACGACATTGCGATAGCCTTCAACTGCAACACAAACCAGGCGGAACGCCTGAAGCGCGAGCACGGCTCCGCCACGGTTGACGCCTCCGACGCGGAGAAGCGCGCCGAGATACCGAACCAGATGGCCGGTTCGGACCCTCGCACGATCTCAGTCCGCGCGCTGGACACCGTCATCAACTCGCGCATGGCAGAGCTGTTCAAGATAATACTGTGCGACCTCGACGCCGGCGGCTATTCACACCGCCTGGGCGCAGGCGTCGTGCTGACCGGCGGCTGCACGGCCCTGCGGAACATCGTCAGCCTCGCCTCCCGCGAACTCGGCCTGCAGACGCGCATAGGACTGCCCATCAACGTGGACGGGCTGGAGAACGAAGACCATCCGGCGGCCCTGGCTGCGATTGCCGGAGCGCTGGTCTACTGCGGGGAGAGCGAACACTCCGAAAGGCAGAGCGGACTGGGCGGGTTCATCAGGAGGATGTTCAAATGAAAGATATCAACTTCAAGCCATCCCCTCTAGTGCTCATCGGCATAGGAGGAGCGGGCGGCGCAATCGCAACGGGCGTGTCCCGCGCCTACAGCGGCGCCATGCGCATGCTCGTGCTGGACACCGACGCCAGGTCCACCACCGGCGCAAACGAATCGTCCCTTGTGCTTCTCGGCGCAAACAGGCTCTCGGGACATGGCGCAGGGGGCAATGTCAACGACGCGAGAGTGGCCGTGCGCAACGAGCTGGGCGTGCTCGACGAGCGGCTTACCGGCGTGAGAACCGCAGTAATCGTCGCAGGCCTGGGCGGAGGCACAGGAGGCGGCGTTGCCGTGGAGGCAATACAGCACCTCCGCCGCAACGGCATAGCGACCATGCTCTTCGCGACGCTGCCGTTCTCCTTCGAAGGCGAGGCCTGCCGCAAGCGCGCGCTGTCCGTGCGCTCGATCCTCGAGGCCGAGGCTGACATCTCGGTGTTCGTGGAGCTGGACAAGCTCGTGGCAACGACGGGCACCGACAACATGGCCGACGCGCTCAGGCTCGGGACCGACACCCTCGCGCACGGAGTCACGCTCCTCTGGCGCCTGCTCGAAAAGCCCGGCTACATAAAGCTCGACCCGGAGCGGCTCCGCAAGCTGATGCTCGACGGCGGCCCAGCGCGCTTCGCCACAGCCACCGCCATGGGCGAAAACCGCGCCGAGCAGGTAGTCTCCGCACTCAAGGCGTCCCCCCTTCTCAGCAGGACAAACTCGACGCATACACGAGCAATGATAGTCGGCGTGCTCGCCGGGAACGACCTCAGGCTCGCCGAAGTGGGGCTGATCGCCAACGAGCTCCAGTTCAACTTCGCCTCCACCGCCGAGCTTTCGCTGGGCACGGTCAACGACGAGGACACTTTCTCCGGACGCCTCACAGCCGTGGTGCTGCTCTTCGACGAGGGCAACCGCACGACCGTAAAGCGCGATTCGGATTCCTCGCGTTTCCACGGCGGGATCACGAACGGCCCGCAGGGGCGCGGCCGCTTCTACAACGCGGAGAAGACCATCTGGAACGGCATGGACCTGGACGTACCCACCTACCTCAGGCAGAACATAACGCTCGACAGGTGAGCGCAACCGCGGAAGACCAGAAGTGGCCGTCGACTCACATGTGAGACTTCTCCCGACGCAAGTGGCGAACAAAATCGCCGCAGGCGAGGTCGTGGAGCGGCCGGCTTCGGTCGTGAAGGAACTCCTTGAGAACGCGATTGACGCCGGTGCCACCCGCATCGACATCGCGATAACCCAGGGCGGACGCAAGCTGATCTCCGTACGCGACGACGGATGCGGAATGTGCCGCCAGGACGCGCTGATGTCGCTGGAGCGCCAGGCCACAAGCAAGATCCGCGACGTCGACGACATAGAGCGCATCGCAACGCTCGGGTTCAGGGGGGAGGCCATTCCCTCGATTGCGTCCGTATCGCGATTCACCCTCGTGACCCGCACGCCAGAGCAGGAGTCCGGAACGCGCATACAGGTCAACGCCGGAGTCGTGGCCGAAGTGTCCGACGCCGGCGCGCCCGCAGGCACGCTCGTCGAGGTGCGGGACCTCTTCTGCAACGTCCCAGCGCGCCGCAAGTTCCTCAGGTCGTACCAGACGGAGGAAAACCACGTCAGGAACGTGTTCACCGTCCACGCGCTGGCTCACCCGAACATCGGGTTCTCGCTCTCGATCGACGGGCGCGAGCTCTACAGGCTCCCTCCAGGCGCAACGCTGGACGAGCGCATCGGCGAACTGTTCGGGCGGGACGAGATCAACTCGCTCGCGCCTTGCCTCTACGACCGCGACAGCATCAGGGTGACGGGCTACATAGGACTTCCCAACCGCGCCGAAGCTACGGTGCGGCGCGAGCAGTACGTGTTCGTGAACGGGCGGCCCGCGACTGCCGCCGTGATCTCCTACGCATTCAAGGAGGCATACCCCAGGCAACAGGGCGACTCGCGCCCTTCCGCCGTGATGTTCATCGACCTCCCGCCTGGCGATGTAGACGTCAACGTGCATCCCGCAAAGCGCGAGGTGCGCTTCCGCAGAAGCGTCGAGGTCAAGGCCGCAGTCGAGGAGGCGATCCGCAGCGCACTTTGCGGCATCAGGCCCGCAGGCAAGCCTGCCGAGCCCGCGGTCTCCGAACAGACTCTTGCAGCGCCGTCCGTCCTGCCTTCGGGCTCCGTTCAGCCGACGATCTTCGGCCCGGACGCGTCCTCCGCCTTCTCCGCTCCATTCGGCGGCACGGAAAGGCCGCCAGCCCGGACGCGCGATGCAGCCCCCTCCGCAATGCCGGACGCCGCCGGCCGGGCGGAAGGCGAACAGACCCCGCCGCCTGCAGAGCCTGCGCCGCAGGCTCAGCCGCAAGCGGACGACTCCGCATACCAGTCCGAGCGAGGCAGTTCGCCATGGCGCTATTTCCGGTTCCTGGCCATTTCGGAAAGCGGCTACATCGTGATAGAGACCGACTCCGGCATCGTGCTCGTGAACCCGCAGTCGGCGATGGAGCGCGTAGCGTTCGAAAGGCTGTGCGAGCAGGGCAAAGTCGTGTCGCAGCCCCTTCTCATCCCGAAGACCGTCCACTTCAACCCGTTCGAGTCGGCGAGGGTCAAGGGCTTCCTTGACGCGATCACGGCCATGGGATTCCAGCTCGAGGAATTCGGCCCGGACACATGGAAGGTCGACGCGGAGCCGCAGATACTCGGAGACGCCGATCCAGCCGACGTGCTCGCCTCGATTGCTGCCGACCTGGAGTTTGCCGGGGCGAGGCGAGGCGGGGCGAGGTGGCGCGAGGAGGCGGTGGCCAGGTCCGTTGCACGCACATGCGCAGGGACCATGGCGAAGCTGACGCGCGAGACCGCCGTCAAGCTTGTCGAGGACCTTTCGGCCACGAACATGCCCTACGTATGTCCGCGCGGCAAGCCGGTGATGATATTCCTGTCGAACCGCGAGCTAGACCGCAAATTCGGCAAATAGCCCTGTAGACAACCTGTCGACAAGCTGTCGATAGCTGTTCACATTGGCCCCGCGGCGCGCAACGGCGAATTTGGTAAAATATAGGCATGGCAAACGACAACACAAGCGGCGCACTTCAGGGAAGGACGCCACCGGCCAATCTCGAGGCCGAACGCGGGGTGCTGGGCTCGATAATGCTCGACGCCACGTCCGCGGAGGCTGACAACAGGGTCCTGGACCTCTGCCTGTCAAAGGGCATAACGGCCGATTCGTTCTACTCTCCGCGCAACAGGACGATTTTCGCCGCACTCTCGGCGCTTTCGTCGGCCGGCATGCCGGTCGACTGCGTCACGCTCAACGAGAAGCTACGCTCCACCGGCCAGCTTGAGGCGGCCGGCGGCGTATCGTACATCCAGTCCGTGCTTGACGACACCCCGACATCCGCACACGCCGAGTACTACATAGACATCGTCCGTCAGAAGAGCCTGCTCCGCAAGGTGATCGACTGCGCCGCGGAAATCGAGCGCAAGTGCTATGCGGCAGAAGGCGAAAACGCCGACATTCTCCTCGGCGAGGCCGAGAAGTCGTTCCTCTCCCTCGGCGGGACGGCGGGATCGCGGCTAAACTGGGACGAGGCCATCAGCCGCACGTTCAGGTCGCTGGAGAGGACGTTCGACCGCGGAGCGGACGCATTCGAGGGCCTTTCCACGGGCTTCCGCGACCTCGACAAGAAGATCCAGGGGCTCAAGCCAAGCGAAATGATCGTCATCGCCGCACGTCCTTCGGTCGGCAAGACTTCGCTCGCGATGAACATAGCGGAATGCTGCGCGATGGGACAGAACATAGCGGGCCAGCCGAACAGGGTCGACGGAGGGAAGCGCCATCCCGTGCTCGTGTTCTCGCTTGAAATGTCGACCGAGTCCCTCGCCAAGCGAATGGTCCTCGGCCGCGCCGGGGTGGACTTCTTCCGCATGCAGCAGGGACTCATGGACAAGCGGGAGCGGGCCGAGGCTTCCGAGAGGCTGGCCGTCGCATCCGACCAGCTCCGCCAGGCGCCGATATACATCGACGACACAGGCGGGCTAGACGTCATGGACATGCGCGCACGCGCACGCCGCATGAAGAAGCAGTTCGGCATCGAGCTCATCGTGATCGACTACCTGCAGCTCTGCGGATGCCGCGAGTTCCAGCGCCAGGGCCGCCAGATCGAGGTCTCGCAGGTGTCCAACAACATCAAGGGGATGGCGAAGGAGCTCGAGCTCCCCGTCATAGTCCTGTCCCAGCTCTCCCGCGCGAACGAGCAGCGCGGCGACAAGATCGCACAGCCTAAGCTTTCGGATCTCCGCGACTCGGGCGCAATCGAGCAGGACGCCGATGTCGTGTTCCTGCTCCGCCGCCCGTGCATGACGAAGAGCGACCCGGAGTTCGAGAAGAAGAACCTCGCGATAGTCGACGTCGCAAAGCACCGCAACGGCGAGACGGGCGAAGTGAGGATGAACTTCCGCCGCACCGGCACGCGTTTCGGAGACCGCGACTACCGGGAAGACCAGGACGGTGGAGACGCCAATGTCGCAGCTGCCGAGCCAGGGCCTGGAGAGCTCAGGAACGAGGACGTTTTCTGACGACCTCCTGCCCGGCCTCCTTTGCGAGCATCAGCGGGAAGAAACCCCGAGGACGGCAAGAAGAGCAACTGCCGCGGTCTCGGTCTTCAGGATGCGCGGGCCAAGGGACAGACGGCGGAACCCATGCTCGTCGAGCATAGCAAGCTCCGCGTCGGTCCAGCCGCCTTCCGGCCCGACGGCGACAAGCTGGCGACCGGGCCCTGACATGTCGGCAGGCACTGCCGCCGTGGCGTCCGGATGCGCGATATAGCGCATCGGCGAGCCCGCGAACTCATCCTCGAAGCTTTTTTCCATGTAGCGCCGGAAGTTCTTTTCCACGCGCAGCTCGGGGAGGATCGACGTGCCTGCCTGCACCAGGCCCTCGAGCAGCAACGGACGGTACTCCGGCTCGTCAAGGCAGCCCGCGCTCCAGTAGCACTTCTCCACCTTCTCGGCGCCCACAAGCACGAGCCTCCCGACGCCCATGGCGGCGAGCTGAGGCAGGAGGCGCTTGAACACCCTGGGGCGCGGCATTGCGAGAAGCATGTCGCACCAGGGCTGGAGCGGAGGCGCGTCGTGGGAAGCAAGGACAGTCACCGACAGCGACTCGCCCTTCCCGTCGATTCGCTCTATCACCGAAGTCCCGACGTTTCCTCCCACAATCCCCGTCTTCAGCGTCTGCCCGGGCTCTCCGTGGAGAACGTCCGCGACGTGGCGCGCTCGCACGCCGCCGAACGTCACGCGTCCGTCCGGGCCGACTTCTCCGCGCTCGAAAAGGATCCTGTTCACTTGGGCACCACTTTGGAGAGAGCCATCCGCCTCGGAACCAGGCATGTGTTGGCCACCTCGAGTATGTCGTCGGCCGTTACCGCCTCCACGCGGCTTACGGCGTTCTCGGGCTTCACGATCTTGTCGTAGAGGGCGACTCCGGCAGAGTAGTAGATTATGCGCGTTAGCGGCTGCTCGAACGCCAGCCTGAAGGTCCCGTTGATGTAGTCTTTTACGCGGCGGAGTTCCGTCGGTCCGACCTTCTTCGACTTGAGCCTGTCGACCTCGCGCATCACGACGCCCACCATCTCGTCTGCGCGCTTCGGGTCCGTCCCGCCGGTTACGGCCCACACACCCGTCTCGTCGTAGACCTGCATTGAGGAGCGTATGTCGTAGCTGAGCCCGCGCTTCTCGCGGACCGACTCGAAGAGGCGCGAACTCATGCCGCCGCCAAGCAGCGCATTTGCGACGGAAAGCACGTAGCGATGCTTGCTCCGGATGCCAAACGGCAACCTCCACCCAAGGGCGACCTGCGTCTGCTGGACGTCCTTTGCGACCGTCGTCTCATGCTTCACCGGAGTCTTTTGGTTGAACTTCTCGAACTTGATCGGACGGCCCTTGTCCATCTTCGCGAGCGACTCAGAGATCAGAGCGCTGACGTCGCCGGGATCGAAGTTCCCGGTAACGGCCACGATTGTGGCTCCCGGGACGTACGCGCGCCTGCAGTACTTCCTGAGGTCGTCTACGCCGAGGGCCTCGAGCGCCTTCGCGTTGCCGCCGATGGGCTGGCCGATGGCATTCCCCGGGAAAAGGCACCGCCCGAGGTTCTCGGCAGCGACGCTCCCCGGGTCGTCCTCGTACATGTTCAGCTCCTGGATCACAACCTGGCGCTCGCGCTCGAACTCCTTCTCGGGGAACGTGGAGTTTGCGTACATGTCGCAGATCACGTCTACTGCGACAGGCAGGAACTCGCAGGGGAGCTTCGCGAAGAACATGGTGTTCTCCTCGCCGGTATAGGCGTTGAAGGAGCCGCCCCTGCCTTCCACAGCGCGGTTGATGTCCCTCGCCGTGCGCTCCTTCGTGCCCTTGAACAGCATGTGCTCGATGAAATGCGACACGCCGGCGTACTTTGGCTTCTCGTATCGGGAGCCCGACTCCACCATGACGGCGAATGTGACGGACTCGGCGTGCGTGTCCGGTATCGTCACGAGCCTCAGCCCGTTTGGGAATCGCTCGAGTTCAGCGGGCAGCATCGTTCATCTCCTTCAGCGTGGTCCTTCCGTCGTAAAGCGCCTTCCCCACGATCGCCGCGCGGAGGTTCGCCCTTCCGAGCGCGCGAAGGTTCGCCACGTCAGCCGGCGACGACACGCCGCCTGACGCCGTGATCGCCACGCCTGGCGCCGCGTCGCATATCGCCGCCATCTGCCTGAGGTTGGGCCCTCCGAGCATCCCGTCCGTAGCGGTGTCGGTGTAGATGATGGTCGCCACTCCCATGGCCGCGCACTCGGCGGCGAAGTCGACCGCCTTCACGGCCGTGGTCTCCACCCAGCCGCGAGTCTGGACCAGTCCGTCGCGCGCGTCTATCCCCACCGCTATGCGCTCTCGGTAGAGGCGCACCATCTCCCTCAGGAATTCGCGGTTCTCGAGCGCCGCAGACCCCAGGATGGCCCGCGTCGCGCCAGCGTCAAGGACGGCCTTCACCGCCTCGGGGCCGCGAAGGCCGCCGCCGACTTCGACAGGTCCGCCGAAGGACGATATGATCTGGGATATCACGGCCGAGTGCTTCGGCGTCCCGGCGAAGGCGCCGTCAAGGTCGACGACATGAAGCTCCTCGCCGCCCTGCGCGCGCCAGTCCGCCGCCTGGGCGGAGGGATCGCTGTTGTATGTTGTGACGTCGTCCGCGCGCCCCTGCCTGAGACGCACGCACACGCCGCCCTTGAGGTCTATTGCCGGTAGAATAACCATCGCGTGCCTTGCCTTACCTTGTTTCCGAAAGAGGTTCCTGCTCGCGGTTGCGCAGCAGCATTCCCGGGTTGTCCCTTATCTGCTGCGAGAAGTCGCGCAGGTTAATGGAAGTGTCCCGGAGATTCGATATTATCTCGCCTATGGCCCCCTGCTGCGAGCCGACGAGCGAAGAAGAGTTGTTCAGGAGCTCGTTGGCCGACGAGATGCAGCTGACTGCATTCGTCCAGAAGTTCACAAGGTCCATGTGGTTGATCTGGTCGAGGATCTGCTGCGCCGAGTCTGACGCGCTCTGCAGAATGGACGGGGCAGGAGGCACGCAGAGCGTTCGCGGCCTCCAGCTGATCGGCCTGTCCACTATCTTGCTGCGTGGGTAGTCCACCTCAAGCTTCGACAGCCCGGTGACGCCGCTTGCAGACACCCTTACGTGAAGGCCCTTCGCTATCATCCTCTCGAGGTTGTCGTGCACCGAGCCGTCAGCCGGCACGCCAATAAGCCTCGTGTCGAGCGCTATCTGCACCCAGATGTTCTGTGCGTCGGCATCGGAATGGTCCTCGTACTCGTTGGCAATGAAGGAGATCCTCTTTACGGCACCTACCCTGACGCCGCGGAAGTTCACCGCGGACCCCACCTCGAGGCCAGACACCGGATACGAGAAGTACGTTTCGCACAGGTACTCGTACTTGTTGCCGCCCATGCCGCCAAGGAACACCAGCACGCCGACAGCGAGAGCGACTGTAAGCACGATGAAGAACCCTATGCGCGCGTAGTTTGCCTTGTTCGACGCAGACATCACTTTCCTCCTCGGTTGAAGAACTCCCTCACAAACGGGTCTTTTGACGTGTCCCTAAGCTCAGCCGGCCTGCCAAGGGCGACCATCGCCTGACGCGAACGGTCGAACATCGCGCAGCGGTCGACTATTTTGTAGATCGACGGAAGCTCATGCGTGACAATCACGAATGTAACGCCCTTCTCGGCGCGGAGCTTCAGTATCAGCTCGTCAAGGGCATTTGACGTAACGGGGTCAAGTCCTGCCGAAGGCTCGTCCAGAAAGATGATCTCGGGCTCCAGCGCCATGGCCCTGGCTATGGCAACGCGCTTGCGCATGCCCCCGGATATCTCGGACGGCATCTTCCCCTCGGCGTCGGCCAGGCCCACTGCCTCAAGAAGATCCCGAGTCCTCTGCAAGCGCTCGGAGCGGCTCAGCTTCGTGAACTCGGCGAGCGGAAGCCCCACGTTCTCGCCGCATGTCATCGACCCGAACAGCGCGCCGCTCTGGTACATGACCCCGATTTTCCGCCATATCGCCTCGTGGTTCGACGGACACATCCTCAGGCCCGCCACCTTCACGTCGCCCGCGAGAGGCGGGTTCAGCGCGATGAGGTGCTTCATTATCGTGGACTTCCCGCAGCCAGAGCCGCCCAGAAGAGCAAACACCTCGCCCTTCGCGACGTCGAATGTAACGTCGCGCAGCACCACTGCGCCGGGGTATCCGGCGTCCACATGGGACAGGCTTATGATTGGCTCGGAGGTGGGCATGGGGGAGTTTAAGTTATAAGTTATAAGTTTTAAGTTTGAAGTTCAAAGGTTGAAGTTCAAAGATGGAAGATGGAAGTTTAGATGTCGAAGATGAAGCAGAGGACGGCGAGGAGACCATCGGTAATGGCAACTGCGATTATCCCGCCGACGACAGCCGATGTAGTGGCCACGCCTACGCCATCAGCGGTATTGCGCGTCCTAAGGCCGCATATGCAGCCGATGAGCCCCACGAGGCACCCGAAAATCGCAGCCTTCGCGAGCCCCATGACGAATATGTGGCATTGCGTGGAGGAAAGCACGTGCGACCAGAACACCACATTGGGCACGTCCATCAGCCGGAGCACTATCGCCCCGCCGACAAGTCCCGCAATCTCGGCGACGACCGTCAGAAGCGGCATCGCGAGAGTCACAGCGACGACGCGCGGAAGGACCAGGAACCCAACAGGAGGCAGTCCCATCGTCGTAAGGGCGTCCAGCTCCTCGTTTACCTTCATTGCGCCTATCTCGGCTGCAAACGCGCTTCCTGAGCGCCCCGCAAGGATGATCGCCGTCATAAGCGGGCCGAGCTCGCGGAAAAGGCCTATCGCTATCAGGTCCGCCACATACACTTCAACGCCGAACATCCGCAGGCTCGCCGCCGACTCGAAGGCTAGGATAAGGCCGAGGAGGAATCCGATCAGCATCGTTATCGGAAGGCCGTCGAACCCGGCCCTCTCGAAGGCAAGCGCGCAGTCGCCCAGGCGGAATCGCCTGGGGTTGGCGACAAGGGCGAACGCGCGGCAGACCGTCTCGCCGAGGTACGCGAGCGCATCGCGAAACGCCGCATAGCGGTTCACCGCATTCTCGCCCACGTTCTCGAAGAACCTTCTCATCGCCTCTCCTTCGCACTCACGTCACGAAGCACCCTCTCCGGCATCGTCAGGGCAGCTGGCTCAAGAAGGCGGAAACGTCGGCCAAGGCGCGGTCCGTCAGCGCGCTGAGGCACCAGCCCTGCTGGAAGGACGTCGTGATGTTTTCGTAGGCCATAAGCCCGAAAAGCCAGAGCGGGGAGAACCCAGTGGCCGAGTACGTCTGCTCGTAGTTCTGCGCAAAGAGCGGCTTGCCTGTCTCCTGGTCGTAGACCTTCACGGACAGCGTGTACGACGCGGTGTCGTACATGGCAAACAGGCCGGTGCCCAGGTCGATCGCGGCGCGGCGCCAGTTGGCCCCAGACGGGTCGAAGGGCCCGCCGAACTCGCCGCTCACGACGTACTTCGCCGGAGAGGCGCGGAGGATGCACCCGGCCTCCTCGAGTCGCGACTGCGCGCGCTTCACGTACGCGTCGGTCGTGCCCACCTGCGGGACGAGCGTCTCTGTCGTGGTGGTGGCAAGCATGGGGCCGGGGCCGTAGTAGTGACGGTGGTGGCGGCCGTAGCGGTAATATGGCCCGTGGTCGACAAACCCCGTCTCAGTCGTGTATATCGGCAAATAAGTCACGACTGTGGCGAGGAACCCCTCAACCGCGACCTTCTTGTCGCCAGTGACCTTGGACATGACCACCACTGGGCTCTCCGTCTCGTAGACGGTAAAGCATCCGGCGAGCGCAGTTGCCGCGACCGCCACAGCAAGCATGATCGAACCGTTTTTCATTTTGCATTCTCCTTTTCCTGTTTGCGCCTGTCGGCTTCCTTGACAAAACCGTGGACGAGTATCTTCGCGCGCCGCTGCTTCAGCGTGACGTCGTTGGGATGCCTCTTTATGAGCACGTCAAGCTGGTTTAGCGCGACGTCGTTTTTGCCGGCCGCGGAAGCGCATTCGATGAGCTCGAGCCGGTGTTCGTCGTTAAGCGGGTCCATGAGCACGGCCTTGAGGAACACCTGGGCCGCGAGGTCCATCTTGCCGCCCTTCTTCACGCTGAGCCCGAAGTTGTGGATCGCCGCTATGTTGTCGGGCTCCACGAGTATCCTGTTCTCGAAGCAGCGCATGGCTCCGTTGTTGTCGCCTACCCTGAGGCGCCTGCGGCCCTCTAGGTCCATGGAGTCGGCGAGCGACTTGAGAATCGGGTCGTATGTGTTGACCCTCGCCGCCTCGCCCCACTTCTCGATCGCCGCGTCGGGCTTTCCGGCATCCGCGTCGGAAAGCCCAGCTATGGCGACGCGGCGCGCCCACTGCACGTCTGCGACGCGTCCCGTGAGCGACGAGTAAACGTCTTCCTCGCAGTCCCCGCGCTTGAGCCATCCCAGGTCTGCGTTTTCGCGAGGCAGGAGGTCTCCGGGCTTGATCTGCGCGGAGTCGCCGCCAGGCGGCGGCTCGAACGCAAGCCTCGGCGCGATCCGCAGCGCCTCGCCGCGTCCCATGGACCGGACGCCCTTCAGCGCCGGCATGACCTCGCCGAGCGAGCCCACGTAGTTCGCCAGGAAATCGCCGACCCAGGTCACACCCGCGTCCAGGAACGTGTCGAAGGCCTCCTCACGCTCGAAAAGCCCCAGGACCGCGGAAGCGCGCAAAATCGGCGGCTCGGGCGACCGGAAACCCACGAAGACCCAGTCGAACTTTCCGGCGCACCACAGCCTGGCCGACGGGAAGACCGTCCGCAGCTCCTCGAGCACGCCCTTTGCGCGGCCCGCGGGAAGCAGACGCCCGTCGATGTGGATCGCAACCACGCCATATTCGGCGTCGACGCTGTCCGATATCCTCTTCCACTGCTCGGCCGAGGGCCGCTCGGCGCAAACAATCCACTCAGGCTCCAGGCACACAAGCGCGAAATCGTACTTCCCGGACACTTCGCCCACGTCTGGCGAAACCTTGACGTCGACTCCGGCCTTCCTGAGCGGTGCGTCGTAGAATTCGGCCTCAGGCCCGGCAAGTATCGCGGACTTTGCCGTCGGCACCTCGAAAAGCGGCACAAGCGAGATTGTCTTGCGCGTCGAAGCGAACCGGCTGCCCGTGAAGATCGGCCTGCCGTCGAGCGCAATCACCGTGCCGTAGTCTTCATCGACGAACGTCTGCTTCAGGTGCGCCCCCGACTTCTCAACTTTGCACGGCTTGCCCTTGCCGAATCCGTTGTCGCGCGTGGCCAGATGGACGAAGGCGCCACGCCCCGTGTCGCCCCTCGGCGGCAGGAATGCGCTCGCCCAGGTAAGCGCGCGGTAGGTGGAGTAGGATCGCTTGACGTTCTCCTGGAGATACCACCAGGCGTGGTCAAGCATGGGGCCGGCCACGAGCCAGAGCGTCAGGTACGCAAGGCCCGCGGCGACAGTCAGGTGCAGCCACGAGAACCTCAGCGGCCTCACGCCGCGCCTTATGGAGCGGACGCTCATTGCGACAAGCAGCGCCGTCGCCGCCAGGAGGACGGAAAAGCCCGTCCAGCCGGCGGTCTTCGCGAGAAGAGTCGGCCCTGCATAGTCATAGACTGGGAATGGCATCGTCATCTGCGGAACCTTCTAGCCTTTCTTGGCCGTTGAGCCCTGTGATAGCATGGAAAGTATTTCGTCTGCGCACCTCGAGACCACCCCGAGGCGCCTGGCCACTGCGGACGAGGCCCTGCCGCCGAGCGCCTCGCGGGCAGCGGCGTCGTCAAACAGGCGGAGCACCTCGCTGCCAAGCGCATCAGCGCTCTGCACCTGGATGATGGCGTCTACCGAGAGCAGGTCGCTCATCACCGGCCTGAAGTTCTCCGTGTTCGGACCGACAAGCGTCGCCTTGCCGCATGCGCACGGCTCGATCATGTTCTGGCTGCCGTGCTCGCAAAGCGACTTCCCGACAAAGACCACCGAGCTTATGCCGAAGAGCCCCATCAGCTCGCCCGTCGTGTCGGCAAGGAAGACCGGCCGCTCGCCCGGCGCCGCCTTGGCGTCGCCCCTGCTGCGGCGAACGCAGCCGAATCCCGCGCCGCGTATATTCGACTCCACGGCGTCGGCCTTCTCGAAATGCCGCGGCGCAATCACGAGGAGGACGTCGGGATGCCTCTCGAGCACGGACTTGTACACGCCGAGGAGAACGGCGTCCTCGCCGGGCCACGTGCTGCCGCCGAGGAGAATGGGCGGAAGCGCGCCCTTCGCGTCTCCAAGCGAGGACAGTATCCAGTCCGACAGCTCCTTTTCCTTCGGCTCGTTCCTCTTGGCGACGTCAAACTTGAACGAGCCGGTCACCTCCACGGCCTCCTTGCGCGCGCCGGCGGCCGTGAGGCGGGAAGCATCAAGGTCGCTCTGCGCGAACACGCGGTCGAAAAGCGCAAACACCTCGCCGAAGAACCACTTGAGCTTCACGTAGCGCGGGGCGGAGCGGTCCGAGACCCGCGCGTTGGCAAGCACAAGGGGGATGCCGCGCCTCTTGGCCTCGCGCAGGAAGTTGGGCCATATCTCGCTCTCCGTGAGTATCACCGCCTTGGGGCGCACGGCGTCGAATGCGCGCTTCACGCACCGCGGGAAGTCGAGCGGATTGTAGAAGAGCACATCTCCCTCCGCGACCTCCCTCTCGGCCACCTTCCACCCCGTGGACGACGTAGTCGAAAACGCGAACCTGATTCCCGGCGACTTGGCCCGCAGCTCGCGCATAAGGCGCCCTGCGACCGCGACCTCTCCAACGCTCACGGCATGGACCCACACGTAGCGGCCCTCTTCGGAGGCGTTGCCGAACAGCCCTTCCGGATATTTCCCCAGGCGGTCGGAAAACCTGTTCTTGTAGCCGCCGCGGCGCGCCATCCGGAACAGAAACTTCGGCAGCATCGCCACGTATACTATGGCGAAGAGCGCATTGTATATGAACCACTTGAGGGACATGCGCGTATTATACCAAAAACACGCCCGGCATGCCGCGCCAAAAAGCGTCATTCGTGGCGAAGCGCCACTATGGGGTCAAGGCGGGAGGCGCGCATCGCCGGGTATATGCCGAAACCGATTCCGACGCCGACCGATATCCCGAGCGACAGCACCAGGCTCCACGCTGTCACGACGGTCGGCATTCCGGCAAAGACCGTCACAAGCCACGGTATCATGAGTCCCAGCCCGATCCCTATGAAGCCGCCCACCGCGGAGAGCACCAGCGACTCTATGAGGAACTGAAGCACGATCTGGTTGCGCTTCGCGCCTATCGCGCGGCGTATGCCGATCTCGCGCGTGCGCTCGGTCACGGAGGCAAGCATGATGTTCATGATGCCTATGCCGCCCACGAGCAGCGATATGCCCGCTATCGCGCCGAGCACTATGGAGAACGTCCGCTTCGTGGCCTCAGCCTGCTTCAGGAGCGCGAGAGGCACGTTCACCGAGTAGTCCTTCTTCCGGTGGAACATCTCGAGGATGCGCGATATGGCGGAGGCCGTGCGCTCCACCGCGTCCTCGCTCTCGACGTTCACGAGCATCTGGTGTAGCTCGACCTGCTCGCGAACCATCGCGCCCTGCGTGCGCCTGATGAAGAGGTCTCCGTAGCGTTCGCGCGCGGCCGGGAGCGGTATGTACACGTCCGTCTGGTTGTCGGGTGTCTCCATCGACTCCCCGTCAGAGTTCTCGCTCTGGACGACGCCTACAACCTCGAACGCGTTGTGCTCTATCGACAGCGACTCGCCGAGCACGTGTTCGGTGGCGAGGAGCCTGCGCGCGCCGTACTCCGTCAGGACCGCGACCGCCGCATGCTCGTCCATGTCGCGCTTCGTGAGGGTGCGGCCCGCGAGCACCGGGCGCTTCACGAGGTCGAACCAGCCTTCCGTGGTCGCGATGACCCTGAGGTCGAGAGCCCTCTTCTCGAAGCGCGACGTCTTGAGCATCGACTTCACCGGGACCACGGTAGTGACGGTGGGGATCGTGCTCCCGATGCGCTCTGCGTCGTCGTACAGGAGCCCGTATATGGAGAGCCACGACGGGCGCGAGCCCGAGTTCTTGTCGTCTGGCGGCTTCCGCGAGGTCACTATCACGTTTCTGCTGCCGAGCTTCCGTATCTGCTCGAGCGCCTGCTCGCTCGCGCCCTCGCCGATGGCGAGCATCGCGATCACGCTCCCCACGCCGAACACGAGGCCGAGCATGGTGAGCAGGCTCCGCAGCTTGTGCAGGAGAAGGTTCTTCACCCCGAGCTTGATGTCGCGGGAGATTCGGATGAATCTGAGGTTCATCGTATCTCCTTGATGCGGCCGTCGCTCATCACGAGGCGGTGCTCGGCGTACGCCGCTATGTCGTCCTCGTGCGTCACCATGATGATCGTCTTGCCCTTCTTGTGCAGCTCGGTGAACAGGGACATGATCTCGTTGCTCATCGCCGTGTCGAGGTTGCCGGTGGGCTCGTCCGCCAGGATCACAACCGGGTCGGTCGCGAGGGCGCGCGCGATCGCGACGCGCTGCTGCTGTCCGCCGGAGAGCTGGTTCGGACGGTGCCCGAGCCTTCCCGAAAGCCCGACGTACTCCGCGAACGCACGCGCGCGCGCGGCGCTCTCCGCCTCGCCCACGCCCTGGTAGTAGAGCGGAAGCGCGATGTTCTCGGCAACTGTGAGCTGCGGTATGAGGTTGAAGCTCTGGAACACGAACCCGAGGTACTTGAGGCGCACGTCCGACAGTTCGTCGTCGTCAAGGCTCGAAACGTCGTGCCCGTTGAGTATGTACCTGCCGGAGGTCGGACGGTCAAGGCAGCCAAGCACCTGGAGCATCGTGGACTTCCCGCTTCCAGAATGGCCCATTATCGCCCAGAAGCTGCCCTTCTCGAACTTGGCCGACACGCCCCTCAGGGCGTGGACCTTCTCCGCGCCCATGTCGTAGACCTTGGTGAGGTCGTATATCTCTACGGCGCTGGACATTGCCGCCTCAGGGCCGCGAGCCCTCGTCTTCCTCTTGGGCCACCGTCTCGGTGTTGCGCCCGGACTCCGATCCCTCCAGCGGAGGCGTGAGCATTACCTCCTCGCCCGGCGTCAACCCGGAGAGGATGCGCACAAACCTGTTGTTGTCGAGCCCGGTCTCGACCTCGCGGCGCTCCGGGCCCCTGGGCGTCTTGACCCACACGCAGGCGCTCTTGTCGATCCGCACCACGCACTGGACGGGTATGTAGACCGCCTTGTCGTACTGCGCGAGCACAATCTCGGCCCGGCAGCTCATGCCGCTCTTCAGCTCGCCTATTCCGCCGTCCAGCGCGATGTCGGAGGGATACTCCTTGAGGTCGGGGTTCATCCACTTGCGCTCGTTGTCCGGCATGGGAGATATGCGCGCAAGCGTGCCGGAGAACACCTTGCCGGGGATGGCGTCGCAGCGCACTCGCACGGGCATTCCGGTGACGAGCGACTTGAGGCTCGACTCGTGCACGTTCACCTTGGCGATGAAGGTGTCGGCGGTGGGCAGGTAGATGAGGTCCTGGCGCTCCCAGACCTCCTGCCCTTCCTGGATGGGCTCGCGGTTGCGCTGGCGCCCGACGGACGTCGCGTATATCACCTGGCCCGACATCGGGGCGGTGATCTTCGCCTTTGCTATCTGGTTGGTGAGCTTGTCGAGGCGCTGCACCTGCTTGAGGTACTCGCGCTCGCTCGCGCGCAGCTGGCTCTCGGCCTGGGCGATGGACGAGCTCGACTTGCGGCGCGTGCGCTCGAGCGCCATCGTGTACTGCTTCACGTCGCTCTTGTACTTCGCGAGGTCCCGCTTGTGCGTGAACGTCTCGAGGAGCGCGAGGTTGCCCTTCGCGGTCTCGAGCGAAAGCGCGTTGTGCTTCCACGTCAGCTCGTCGCTCCTGAGCTCGCTTTCCGAGAGGAAGTTCTCGTCGTAGAGCTTCTTGGACCACTCGTACTTGTCCTTCGACTGCTGCAGCGTCTGCTCCGCGAGCGTGACGTTGCCCTTCGACTCGTTGAGCCTCGTGGGATACTCGCCCTCCTCGTACTTCACGAGGTCCTCCTTGGCGAACTGGAGGTTGAGCTCGGCCAGCTCGATGTCGGAATCGGCCTGGTTCTTGACGATCTCCAGGTTCTCGCGCGCGACGTTGGCGTTGCTCTCCGCGTTCTGGACCGTGATCTCCTGGCTCGTGAGCTCGTCGGCCTTGTCCGAGGCGTCGAGCTCAACAAGCAGGTCGCCCTTCTGCACCATCTGGCCCTCCGGCACGAGAAAGATGATCGACGTGCGCCCCTGGACCTCGCTCTTGAGTATGAGCTGCTGGCTGGGCTGTATCTCCCCGCTCTCCTCGACGTTGATTACAAGCGGCCCCTCGACGACCTTCGTGTACAGCACGCCGCCCGCATCATCCTTCGCCCCCCCGCCGTTCAGCAGGAGAACGGCGCAGAACGCGGCCACCGCGGCCAGTCCGCCCAACGCCATGTAGATTTGTCTGCGATTCATCGAGCCCCCTTGGATCCGTCAGGTCACTGCTGTTCCGGCACCGGCCTCCGCAAGCGGAGAGACGACCCCTCCGTTGCTGCCCGGTTCGCCGGCATATAGAATCATGCCCTCGGAAACGCCGACGCTCATCTTGCGCGGAGCCAGGTTGGCGACGAACACGACCTCCTTGCCCACAAGCGCAGATGGGTCAGGGTACGCCCCGCGTATGCCGCTGAAGATGACCCTCTTCCCGAGCGAGCCGCAGTCGAGCTCGAACTTGAGCAGCTTCGAGGACTTCGGCACCGTCTCGCAGGAGACGACCTTCCCGATCCTGAGGTCCAGCTTCTCGAAGTCGGCAAAGGCGATCTCCGCCTTCAGCTCCGCCTGCGCTCCGGAGTTGACGGCCGCCGGCGCTCCAGAATTGACGGCCGAACGTTCGGCCTTCTTCTTCGAGGCGCGCGACTCGTGCGACACCTCGCCTGTCTCCGCCGGCTTCACCGCGGCAGCCGCGGTCATCGCGTCGATCTGCTTGGCGTCTATGCGCGTCGCGAGGTACTCGTACGCGCCGATCTGCACGTCCTCCACGTTCTTCGAAAGCGACTCCCACGTCCATTCGCCCTCGCCGAACAGAGCCGCGGCCTTCGCTGCGTACCCCGGCAGTATCGGCTTGAGGTAGATGGCCATCAGGCGGAAGACGTTGAGGATGTTCGTGAGTACCGTGCGCGTCGCCTCCGGGTCGGTCTTCACGAGCTTCCAGGGCGCCATCTCGTCGAAGTACGCGTTCGCGGCGTCGGCGATCTTGCACACCTCGACTGGCACAAGCGAGAAATGCCTGTCTTCGTAGGCCTTTGCCACGGCTTCGGCGCGCTCGCGCGCAAAGGCCATCAGCTTGGCGCCCGCCTCGTCGATCCTGCCGAGCCTGCCACCGAGGTTCTTGTTCAGCATCTGCGCGCCGCGCGAGGCGAGGTTCGTCACCTTGCCCACCATGTCTGCGTTCACGCGCGAGACGAAGTCCTGGAGGTTGAGGTCCATGTCGTCGGTCGTGCCGGTGAGCTTGCAGGCGTAGTAGTAGCGCAGCGCCTGCGCCGGCAGGTGGTCGAGGTACGTGCGCGCGTTCACGAACGTGCCCTTCGACTTCGACATCTTCTCGCCGTTCACGGTGAGGAACCCGTGCACGAACACCTTGTCTGGCCCGCGGAACCCTGCGGAATGAAGCATCCCGGGCCAGAAGAGGCAGTGGAACCTGATGATGTCCTTGCCGATGAAGTGGTATATCTCTGTGCCGGCGGATCCGGCGTCAGCCGGGCCTTCGGCGCCGGGCCAGTAGTCGCCGAGCTTCTTGCCGCTGCGCTTGCACCAGTCGGAAAGCGACGCGATGTAGCCGATAGGCGCGTCGACCCACACGTAGAAGAACTTGCCGGGATGCCCGGGTATCTCGAAGCCGAAGTACGGGGCGTCGCGCGAGATGCACCATCCGCGCAGCGGCTCGTCGAACCACTCGAGGAGCTTGTTGGAGACGTCCTCTGTCGTGTGCTCGGGGAGCCACTTCTTCAGGTACTCGTGCTGCGGCTCCAGCTCGAAGTAGAGATGCTCGGAGTCCTTCACCACCGGCGTTCCGCCGCACGTGGTGCACTTGGGGCTGCCGAGCTCCTCCGCGGCGTACGTCTGGCCGCAGTGGTCGCAGCTGTCGCCGTACTGGCCTTCCGCGCCGCACTTCGGGCAGGTGCCCTTCACGTAGCGGTCCGGCAGGAACATGCGGCAGTGCTCGCAGTAGAGCTGCGGCGACGTCTTGGCCGTTATGCAGCCGGCCTTCTCGGCCGCGAGGAAGATGCGCTCGGACAGCTCGCGGTTCTCGGGCGAGTTCGTCGTGTAGTAGTTGTCGAACGCAACCTCGAAGTCCGTGAAGTCCTTCAGGTGCGCGGCGTGGCTCCGGGCGATGAGCTCCTCCGGGGTGATACCCTCGCCCTTCGCGCGGATCATCACGGGCGTGCCGTGCGTGTCGTCCGCGCAGATGTAGACGCATTCGTTGCCGCGCATCTTCTGGAAGCGGACCCAGAAGTCCGTCTGGAGATACTCCACCAGATGCCCCAGGTGGATGTCGCCGTTTGCGTACGGCAGCGCGGATGTGACAACTATGCGTCTGCTCATGTCTGTGCCCCTATATGTAAGACGGCGGGATTCTCTCCCGCCGCCAGCTGCGTTACCGTGTGGCCGTGCGGTCGTTGTACTCGCCGGTCTCGGTGTTGATTCGGATCGTGTCGCCCTCGTTTATGAAGAGCGGCACCGCCAGCTCGTAGCCACCCTCGACCGTCGCGGGCTTCGTGACCTTGCCGGAGGCGGTGTTGCCCTTCACGCCGGGCTCGACCTTGACGACCTTGCGCTCGACGAGCTGCGGGAGCTGCACGCCAATCACCTTGTCGTTGAAGAAGAGCGCGGAGACCTCCATCTCGTCCATGAGGAAGTACTTTTTGTCGCCCATCACGTCGTTGGAGACGCGTATCTCCTCGAAGTTCTCGTCCGTGAACACGAACGCGGTGCCGTCGTCGTAGGAGTACGTGACGTCGCGCTGCACGAGCTCGGGCTTCTCGAACTTGTCGCCAGAGCGGTAGCTGCGGCTCATTCCGCCGCCCGTCACCATGTTGCGCAGCTTGCAGTTGTAGATCGCCTGCCCCTTGCCGGGCTTGGAGAAATCGAACTCCGTGATTTCCCAGGGCTCCCCGTCGATTAGAAGCTTCACTCCCTTGTGCAGTTCGCCAGCTCCGATAACTTCCGCCATTGTCTCGTCTCCTTTTTGCGCCGCTTTTGGCGGCATTGGTCTATTTGTCTAAAAGATTTATTTATTATACTAAAAATCCGCGGCGCGGACAAGTCCGCGTTGTCCGGAGTTTGGGGCGGATCGGAGCGCGGCAAGCGCGCAGGATGCCGCGGATGGCTAGAAAGGAAGGTCGACGTACGACTCCGCTGAGGAGAAGCGGTCGAATGCGCAGTCGATCGTCTCGCGCGAGTGGGTGTCGGCGCTCAGGATGAACCTGACGCCGCGCTCGCGCAGGAGCGAGCGGAAGTAGTCCGAGGGGTACGCGTCGTCCAGCCAGCCGCGCGAGATCGCGCCGGTGTTGACCTCCGTCATCTTGCCGGAGGCCGCGATGGCGTCCGCCGTCAGGCGCATCTCCTCGCGGTACCACTGCGCGGACTCGTCGAAGTACGGGTGCTTCGCGTTGAACTTGCGCACGAGGTCGGGATGGCCCACCACGTCGAAGTCGAACTTC
>JAEEGL016547365.1_pt1 | contig 24044 bp, 21 predicted proteins | sample 9134231 | NCBI WGS metagenome assembly JAEEGL01 (sample SAMN16246548, study PRJNA631951) | gut metagenome | biome: gut microbiome; feature: rumen; material: fiber-attached | host: Bos | place: Iran: Karaj | collected 2018-10
TAGCAGTAGAATATAACTCAATTGTTTTATCATATATAAACCATGTTAAAACAATGGTAAATAATAACCAAATAGCAGTATTCGATGATGGAAGTTTATATCTAGTACCTGTTGGAGACGCAAGAACATTCGAGTGCTCTGGTACTACAGATATAAGCCCATTTGGATACGAACAAGAATATGCTTACGTAGGAATACTTAAAACATCAAAGCTATACACATATTATTATATTTCTCTAGATAAAAAAGGACTTGGGTATAACCTAACAAGTGAAAAGGTTATAAAGGCAAATAAAGGTTCTGATTTAAAAGGAGAAAAAGCAATTCATCATTTTGATGAATTAAAGAAAACATATCAAAAATCTGGTAAATATAGAGATTCATTCGAAGAAATAGATTTTACAACACTTGAAGGAAATGACACTATAAGAAGTGCTGTAGGAAGAAATGTAGCTCTTAAAAGTATCAAAGTATATTTCTATACATTATGTGATAAAAAGTAGAACTTAACTGTTCTATCTTTTTCTTTTTGTGATAATAAAGTATAATAATATTAATATGTATTATGGAGGGTTTTATGTATAGTTATATAACTGGTAAAGTAACAGATGTTACAGGTACTGGAATAGTAATAGATAATAATGGAATAGGATATTTTATAAATACTCCTAATCCTTATGCATTTAATGTTGGAGAAGATTATAAAGTATATGTATACCAACAAATAAAAGAAGATGAACATTTATTATTTGGATTTAAAACAGAGACTGAAAAAGATTTATTTTTAAAATTAATAAGTGTTAAAGGTATGGGATGTAAACTAGCACTACCAATACTTGCTACAGGAAGTGTATCAGGAATTGTTGATGCAATTGAAAGAGAAAACATTCTTTATCTTAAGAAATTCCCTAAAATTGGAGATAAAGTTGCTAAACAAATGGTACTTGATTTGAAAGGTAAACTTAATAACTTTGAAGTTACAGAACTAGTTACATCTAGTTATGATGAATTATCTGAAGTATTAAAAGGACTTGGTTATAAAGATAAAGAATTCAAGAGTGTTCTTCCTAAGATAAGTACAGAATTATCTATCGAAGATCAAGTAAAAGAAGCATTAAAACTATTATTAAAATAAAAGTGTAATAATATATTATAGGAGGTTTAATTATGGCCACTAATGAAATATTTGATGAAGAAAGAACTGAAGAAGATACAAATTTCGATAGCTTAAGACCTGAGAGAATAGATGATTATATTGGACAGAGTGATGCTAAAGAAAATATTAAAGTATTTATAGAGTCAGCTAAGAAAAGAAAAGAGAGCTTAGACCATGTACTATTATATGGGCCTCCTGGACTTGGTAAAACAACTCTTGCTCATATAATTGCTAATGAACTAGGTAGTAATATTAAAACTGCTAGTGGACCTGCTATTGAAAAAAGTGGAGACTTAGCAGCCATTCTATCAAGTTTAGAGCCAGGTGATGTACTATTTATCGATGAGATACATAGAATACCAAGCTTTGTAGAAGAAATATTATATAGTGCTATGGAAGATTTTGTACTAGATATTATTATTGGTAACGATGGTAGTAGTAGAAGTATAAGAATCAATCTTCCACCATTCACTTTAGTAGGAGCAACAACAAGAGCAGGAGATTTAACTGCACCACTTAGAGATAGATTTGGAATCGTATGTAAGATGCAGTATTATACTCCAGAAGAGCTTGAGTTAATTGTAAAAAGAACTGCAAGAGTACTAGAAAGTGAAATAGATGATAAAGCAGCTAGAGAGTTAGCATCGAGAAGTAGAGGAACTCCAAGAATAGCAAATAGATTATTCAAAAGAGTAAGAGACTTCGCAATAGTAGAAGATAAAGATAAGATCGATTTAGCAGTAACTAAGAAAGCACTAGATAGACTTAAAGTTGATAATATGGGACTTGATGAAGTAGACTATCAACTTCTTAAAACGATAGTTGAAAAGTTTAATGGAGGACCAGTTGGAGTAGAGTCTATAGCAAGTGTAATAGGTGAAGAAGTAACTACAATCGAAGACGTATACGAGCCATACTTATTACAAACTGGGCTATTAAAAAGAACAAGTAGAGGAAGAGTAGTAACTGATAAAGGATATAAACATTTAAATATGAATTATCAGGGTGGTCTATTCGATGGTACAGATTAATATGGATATGACAGAATACTTAATGAGTGTAGCGATGTATTCTCTTAAATATCAAGAAGCATTTGGATACGATGAACAAGATGTTTCAAACGCTCTTGGATACGTATTTAAATTCTATCAAGACGATGTTAAAGAGTACTCTAATCAAGAATTATCACTTCTTGTTACACTTTTATCTCAAATAAAAAAAGAATACTATGATTTATATATAAGAATATTTAATCTAGATACAATTAAACTAATAATAAGTAAAGCAAGAGATGTAAAAGATTCATTAACTCTTGCAAATTTAATTACCGAGTTATATTATATGTTTGATTTAATTATTGATGTTGATATTCTTAAGAAAATCATTGAAGAAAGAGGTTATTATGAAGCTTATAAATAGACGTGATTTCATGTATAGCATGAGAAATATAGTAGGAGAGTGTAGATCAGATAAAAATGGTATGTTAGACTGCCCATACGTAACGATTCGTAATCTAGAATATGCATTAAACTATAAAGATAAACCATACTTACTAGAATTGTTTGATTGTATCGAAGAAAACTATGAGAAGTATCATAAAGATGATGTAAACAAAGCATACTATATGTTTAAGGCGATTCAGCTATTTAAGGATTATGGAAGATATGCTAAAGAACTAACACCAGAAGCTGCATCTATCTTAGTTAGTGAATCACCAATTGAATTCAATGATCCTAACAATCTTAATAAGATAAGAGCTCTTGCTGATGAAGACTTTCTTAGTTTAGCAAGACATGCCTATCCTGATATGCTTCCAAGTGAATTTATATCTACTTATTTAAAGAATTTTAACAAAAAACACTATAGAAATGTAACAGATGAAAAAATAGATAACTTTAAGAGCGAACAATATAACAAAATGGAAGAAGAAGGAATAAATTATTTTGCTGCAGCTAGCTATAGTGATGAGGGACGTAAAACAAAATGAATGTAAGTGATTTTGATTACTTCCTTCCAGAAGAATTAATAGCGCAGACACCTCTTAAAGATAGATCATCATCAAGATTATTAGTATTAAACAAAAATACTGGTGAAGTAGAACATAGACACTTTACTGATATTATTAATTATTTAAATAAAGGAGATACTCTAGTACTTAATGATACTAAAGTATTACCTGCAAGATTAATAGGAGAAAAAGTAGATACTAAAGCAGTAATTGAAGTTCTTCTATTAAAGAATGTTAATGGTAACACATGGGAGAGTTTAACTAAACCTGCTAAAAGAGTAAAAGTAGGAACTATTATCTCTTTTGGAGATGGTTTATTAAAAGCTAAATGCTTAGAAGAAAAAGAAGAAGGCTTAAGAGTATTCGAGTTTATCTATGATGGTATTTTTATTGAGATACTTGATAAACTTGGTACTATGCCACTTCCTCCATACATCCATGAAAAACTAGAAGATAAAGATAGATATCAAACAGTATATGCTAAGAACCTAGGTAGTGCAGCAGCACCAACTGCAGGACTTCATTTCACTAAAGAATTAATGAAGAAGATAGAAGAAAAAGGCATTAATATCGCATATCTAACTCTTCATGTAGGCCTTGGTACATTTAGACCAGTAAATGTCGAAAATATACTAGATCATCATATGCATGAAGAATACTATGAAATTAGTAAAGAAACATGTGATGTAATAAATAATACTATTAAAAATGGTAATAAGGTAGTAGCAGTCGGTACTACTAGTGTAAGAGTCTTAGAAACAGTAGCAACTAAATATGGTAAATTAGTTCCTGATTCTGGATTTACTGATATATTTATCTATCCAGGTTATGAATTTAAAATAGTAAATAACTTAATTACTAATTTCCATTTACCTAAGTCTACACTAGTAATGTTAGTAAGCGCTTTGGCTACAAGAGAGAACATACTAAATGCTTATAGTATTGCTGTAAAAGAAAAATATAGATTTTTCTCATTTGGTGATAGTATGTTTATATATGATAAGAAAGACTAATATAGTCTTTTTTTTATTTACACTTTTTAAGATATTTTTAGTAAAAATCTTTTCTTAATTACATATATAATGATATAATTCTATTATAGAGGAGTGTATATATATGCAGTGTATAAATTGTGGTAAAGAACTTACCAGTGAAGATAGATTTTGTAATAACTGTGGTACTTCAGTAAGTGCAGTACCGTTATTATCAGAGGAAACACTTATTGAGGAAGAGGCTCCAAAAACTAATTTCAACGAAACAATTCCTACTGTTGAGGAGATAGTTGCCCAACCAGTTGTTGAAACTCAAGCTCCAGTTGTTGAAACTCCACAAGTAGAACAACCAGAGCCACAAGTTGTAGAGAAAAATAATTTAGCGCCTCCACCAGTGTATGAAGAACAAGCTGTAGCACAGCCAGTTGAAGCACCTCCAGTTCAAGAAGTACAAGCTGCACCAGTAGCTGAGGCACCAGTTGTAGAAGCTGCTCCAGCACCTGCTGAAACACCTCAAGTGGCAGAAGTTCAACATATAGATGTTCAATCACATTTTAATGGAGGAGACAGTGCACAAGCATATCATAAACCTGCAGTAGACTCTACTACTCAAGGACCAATATTTACACCTCCTGAAAAACCAACACCAATAGAGATTGAGATGCCAGTTGAAGTACCACCAGCACCAATGCCTATTGAAAGTAGAAAAAAAATCCCACTACCAGCATTAATTGCAATAATCGTAGTAGCAGCAATCGCACTATGTGGTGGTGGAATAGCAATTGGATCTATATTAAGTAGCAAGCCTGCTACAGAACCAAAAGAAGATCCGCTTCCAAAACCAGAAGAACCAATAGTAATTGCAGATTCTACAACAATCGTATTCGCAGGAAGCAAATTTGATATTCCTATCGATTACGAATATGAAATAGAAGATGGAAAACTATCAATATATAACGACGATTTATATTATTTCGTACAAGTAGCACCAACTAATTATGCACAGTATTCATCAAATATTCCATTCTTAAAAAATAACTATGAATCATTAGGATACACAGTTAAAGAAGGATATGAAACTAAAGTTGGTAATTCACAATATATAATTCTTTCACTTGTAACAAGTAGAAATGAAAATGTAACACTATTTATAAGATCATTTACAACTAAACAAAGTTTTGTATGTGCTATAGGAAAGACAGATGGAACTTTTGCTAATACTAAAGATTTGAATGAAATTGAAACAATTCTTGCATCTAGTCAAATTGTAACAAGTAGAGATATTAATATTGATGAAGACGTTGCAAGCGATAAGATTTTCCAAGGAGTATTAAACGTAAAGTTTGAATCAGATAACTAGAATTTAGCCCATAAGGGCTTTTTCTTTTTTGGAGGTATATATGGAAAAAGTATATATATTTGGTCATAAATTCCCTGATACTGATACTATTACAAGCTCAATTGCTCTAGAATATCTTAAAAAGAGCCAAGGGGTATATGCAGAAGCAAGAAGTTTAGGAGAATTAAATGATGAAACTAAATACATATTAGATAGATTCAAGATTAAACATCCTAAATACTTGAGTGATGTTAAATTAAAAATAAGAAATATTATATATCATAAGGATATATTCTTAGATGAAAGTGTATCAATATTAGATGTTTATAACTATATGAATGAAAATAATATTACAGGAGTTCCTATAGTAGATAATACTAATAGATTTAAAGATATTGTTACTGCTAAAACTCTTTTAAATAATACTATAGAAGTAGATTATGATGAATTGTATACTTCTTATAACAATATTATTAAAACACTTGAAGGAGAAGCAGTATTAAAGTTTGATGATGAAATCAAAGGAAGAGTAAATGCTGTTAGTTATAAAAGTACGACTTTCCTAGATAACTTTGAACTATCTAGTGATGACATCTTAATAGTAGGAGATAGACATAGTATTATTGAAAAAGCAGTCAATATGAAAGTTAAACTTATTATTCTTACTGGTGATAGCGTTATTAAAGATGAACACATAGAGATAGCTAAGAAAAATGGAGTTAATATAATTAGAACTAAATTTAATACCTTTAAGACTACTAGAAGAATAATGTTAAGTAATTATGTTAAGACTCTATTTAATGGACAAAGACCTTATACAGTATCTGAAGGAGATTATTATGAAGAGTTCTTAGAAAAGACTAGAGAACTAGGATTTAATAACTATCCAGTAGTAGATAAAAAAGGAGTATGTAAAGGATTGATAAGACTAACTGATATTGTTCGTAAAGATAAGAATAGAGTAATATTAGTAGATCACAATGAATCTAGTCAGAGTGCACTAGGACTAGATGAAGCAGAAATACTTGAAGTAATAGATCATCATAAGATAGGTGATATTTCTACTAATAATCCAATCAATTTTCGAAATATGACTGTAGGTAGTTGTAATACGATTATCTATATGATGTTTAATGAAGCAAGAATAAATATTCCAAGAGAGATAGCATCAATCATGCTTGGAGGTATCATAAGTGATACTCTTGCTCTTACAAGTCCAACTACTACTGATTTAGATATCGAAGTAGTAAGAGAGTTAGAACTATTAAGTGGACTAGATTATAAGAGCTATGCTCACGATATATTTAATTCTAGTATTAAACTTAATGAAAAGACTGAAAATGAGCTAATAAATCTAGATATAAAATCATTCCATATGGGTAATGATAGAACATTTAAAGTAAGCCAGGTTGTTACAATGAATGCTAATGATATCTTAGATAGAAAAGAAAAGATAATAAATGAACTTAATAAGATGAGAGAAGATAAAAATTTAGATTTCATATTATTTGTTATAACTGATATATCAAATAATGGATCTTACTTATTATATTCAGATACAACTTTGTCTTATAACATTCTAGCTAGAGCATTTGATAAAGATTTATATGAAGGTATATTTATGCCTAATATGGTATCCAGAAAGAAACAAATTGTACCACTTATTATGGAGGGAGAATAATTATTAATATGCTAAAACATCTTGATATTTTATATGTTATGATTTATAATATTCGTGATTTGGAGGGGAAAGAATGGAAGAAATAGACTTAAAAGAATTGCTTAGTTATTTCTGGAACAAAAAATTTATTATAATCGTCTTTGTGATAATAGCGTTAATTGGTGGTTTTATTTATTCAAATAATGTACAAAAACCATTATATAAGAGCTATACGACAATTTTACTAACTAAGGAAGAGGGAAGTACAACTATTACAAGTAATGACATCTCTCTTAACAGAAACCTAGTTGATACTTATCGTGAAATTATTAAAAGTAGAAATGTTTTAGGAAAAGTTATTACTAACTTAAATCTAGACTATACTGTTGATGATTTAATGAAGAGAGTAACTGTAGAAAACATAAATGATACAGAAATTATTAAAATAAGTGTTGTAGATACTAATGAATGGAAGAGTATGACTATAGCAGATGAAATAGCAAAAGTATTTAATACTGAAATAGTTAAACTATATAGTATTCAAAATATTGGTGTTATCGATACTGCAGAACTTCCTACAAAACCATACAATATAAATCCAATAAAGACAGTAATGCTTACTGGTGCAGTTGGACTTGTATGTGGACTTGGACTAGTATTCCTAATATTCTATTTTGATACTACTATCAAGAATAGCGAAGAAATCGAAAGAAAACTTGGAATTGCAGTCATTGGCACTATTCCTATTATGGGAGGTAGAAACAAATGAAAGACGAATTAGTTATTTACTCTAAACCAAAGGGAGCTACAAGTGAAGCTATAAGAACACTTAGAACTAATTTACAATTCTCATTAATAGATGAAACTACTAAAGTAATTATGGTTACAAGTAGTATTCCAGGAGAAGGAAAAAGTTTCATATCATCTAACTTAGCTGGAGCATTCGCAATGGTTAATAAGAAAGTACTTCTAATTGACTGTGACTTAAGAAAAGGTAGACAATCTAAAATATTCAATGTAAGTGATGATAAAGGATTATCAATCTTATTACTTGAAGATGTAGTAAATTATAAAAAATATGTACATAAAACTGAAATAGATAATTTATCAGTATTACTCAATGGAATGGTTCCACCAAATCCAAGTGAGTTATTAGGATCTCAAAAGAATAAAGAGTTACTTGATTTATTAAGAAAAGATTATGATATTATCATTCTTGACTGCCCACCAGTTAGTGCAGTTACAGATGCATTAGTACTTGCATCACTATGTGATAAGATCGTTATCGTTAGTGCTTATAAGAAGACACCATTTGAAATGTTATCAACATCTTGCAAAGCATTCGATGCTGTTAAGGATAAAATTGCAGGAGTTGTTATCAACCAAGTTAAACATAAAAAACATAGTAAATACTATGGTTATGGAGATAAATATTATCAATAATGAGAGATTTGCATAATCATCTTCTTTATGGTATTGATGATGGATCTAGAACTCTTGATGACAGTATAAATTTACTAAATGAGATGGAGCAAAACAAAGTAACTGATATAATGTTTACTCCGCACTATATTATTGGATCACATTATAATGCCAATAATATGGTAAAAAGAAAATTAACTGAAGAATTACAAAAACATACTAATATTAATCTATATTATGGTAATGAAGTATATTTAGATAACGATATCGTTAAATATATAGAAAAAGGTGAGATATCTACACTTAATGGAAGCAGATACATACTAGTAGAGTTTCCCTTAAATGAAAAGTTAGATTTAGGATTAACTCTAATACAAAATCTAGTTAAAAATGGATATGTACCAATAATTGCACATCCAGAAAGATATCATTACTACGATATGGAGTTCTTTGAAACGCTGATAGATGAAGGATGCTTACTACAAGGAAACATTACTAGTTTATGTGGTAAGTATGGAACTGATTCTAAACGAAATCTAGAACTATTAGTAAAAAAACATATGATTCATTTGATGGGAACAGATACACATAGAACTTACTATCCATTAAATGATTGTTATGTAGCACTTACAAAATTAACAACTAGAGAAATGTATAAAGATATAACAGCTAACAATTTTATGAAAGTTGTTAATGATGAAGAAATAGAACCATTTGAAATAGAGAAAAGTGGAGGATTTGCTTCATTCTTAGATAAGTTTAAATAAGAAGATGAATATCTTCTTTTTTTATTATATAATTATTAAAGGAGGGGTAATGCTATGGAAGAATTACTAAAAGAACTACTTATTAAGAAATATAACAAATCTTCTTATGCGACTTTATATCAAAAGTTTAAAACTAGCAGTGGTGAAACAAAAACTATATTAGGTGACCTTCTAGCAGAAAGATTAGTTAGTAATACTCTTCCAATAGTAGAAGAAGATATCGATGAATTAATAGATAATATAAGCTTATATAGTGTATGGGACTTAGCTAATAATTGTACTAATAATCACGTTAAAGAAAAAGCTAGATTAAAAATTGAAGATATAGCTATCAATAGTGAAAATGAAGATATATATGAAAGTAAAAAATCTCTTAGTAATAAAAGAAAGGTTAAGAGGAAATAATAGATATCCTTATAATATAAAGTAATTATAATTAATTAAATAAATAAGCCGTTTGTAAAATTTACAAGCGACTTATTTTTTTTGTTCGATACCTATTTACAAAGTGGTAAGAAATGTGTATTATAATATTAACAGTGGTTGATTGTGGTGAAAAGTGGGGGATGTCAATGTTGATGGGAGAATATCATCATACAATTGATGACAAAGGAAGATTAATACTTCCAGCCAAGTTTAGAGACGATTTAGGTGACAGTTTTGTTATCACTAGAGGTCTTGAAACATGTTTGTTTGTCTATCCTATGAAAGAATGGGAAAAGATAACAAAAAGGCTAAATACACTACCTTTCACTAAGAAGAACGCTCGAAGTTTTTCGAGATTCATTCTATCAGGTGCTACTGTAACAGAATTTGACAGGCAAGGTCGAATTAATATTACCTCTCCATTGATTTCCTACGCCGATATAAAAAAAGAATGCGTGATCATCGGCGTAGGCGATCGACTTGAAGTATGGGCAAGTGAAAAATGGAACGAATTTTACGATAACAATAAAGATGCTATGTCAGAGATTGCTGAAGACTTATTTGATTCAAATTGGACTGAAGGAGAATAAATATGCATATAAGTGTTTTACTTAATGAATCAATAGAGGGTCTTAATATAAAAGAAGACGGAATTTATGTTGACTCAACTTTAGGTTATGCTGGTCATTCAAGCGAGATTTTAAAAAGAATTAAAAAGGGGTTCTTATTCGCCATTGATCAAGATAAAGATGCAATTAAGTATAGTAGGGAAAAGCTTTCTAAGATAGCTGATAACTTCACTATAATTGATGCAAACTTTAAAGACTTAAAAAAAGAATTAAACGCGCGTAATGTATATTTTGTAGACGGTATTTTATTTGATTTAGGAGTATCTAGTGTTCAGCTTGATGAAGCGGAGCGTGGTTTTAGTTACCACCAAAATGCAAAACTAGATATGAGAATGAACAGGGATCAAAAATTCTCTGCATACGATGTAGTAAATACTTATAGTGAAAAGGATTTACTAAGAATCATAAGAGATTATGGAGAAGAGAAGTATGCAGTAAGTATTGCAAGAAACATTGTAAGAGAAAGAACTAATAAACCAATTGAAACAACGTTTGAACTTGCAGATATAATATCAAGATCTGTTCCAATGAAAGCAAAAAGAGATAAGCATCCAGCAAGGAAGACATTTCAAGCTATTAGAATAGAAGTTAATCATGAACTTGATATACTAGAAGATGCAATGAAAGATGCACTTAGTATGTTAAAAAAAGGTGGTAGATTATCAGTAATTACCTTCCACTCGCTAGAAGATAGAATTGTAAAGAATGTATTTAAAGAATATACAGAAGTCGATAGTGTAGTTAAAGGTTTACCTGTAATACCAGAAGAATTTAGAAAAGATTATGTTCTAGTTAATAGAAAGGCTATTGAGCCATCTATGGAAGAGTTAGAACACAACAATAGAGCACGTAGTGCTAAGTTAAGAATAATAGAAAGAATAAACGAATAAAGAGGGTGATAATGTGAAGAAGAATAAGAAAAAAATGGGTAAGTTCGAAAGACTAATTTACACATTTACTTTACTACTTTTATTTGCTTCTCCATTTGGAGTAGTATTTTTCCAAGCAACATTATCAAAAGTTAATATAGACGTAGAAAAAACAAAATTAGAGATAAAGAAAGAAGAAAAGAAAATCGAAAGTTTAGAGATGAAAATCAACGAATTAGCTTCCCTAGACAAGATTATAGTAGTTGCAGAACAGCAGGGTTTAAGTTATAATAATGATAATATAAAGACTGTTGAATAGGGTAGTGATTCATAAATGAAAAAAAAGAAAGAGCTTAAAAATGTAAGATTTAGTTTTATATATGCATTTGTAGCTCTTTTTGTTTTTGGAGTAATAATTTATAGATTAGTAATACTATCTACCAATAAAGAAATAGATGGTATAAATATACAAGAGTTTGCAAATAATAGAATTACTAGAAAAGAAATACTTCCAAGTAGAAGAGGTACTATTTATGATGTTAATGGTAACGCACTAGCTCAGAATGTTTCTAGTTATACTTTAATAGCATACCTATCTAAATCAAGGACGACTAATCCTAATAAACCAATGCATGTAGTAGATATTGAATATACTGCCGAGAAACTATCTCCAGTAATAGGAATAAGTAAAGATCAGTTAATTAAATATATGTCTAAACAAAATGCATATCAAGTTGAGTTTGGATCTAAAGGAAGAGGTTTATCAGAGCTAAAGAAAGACGAGATAGTTAAACTAGAACTTCCAGGAATAGATTTTATTGAAACACAACAAAGATATTATCCATATGGAGAATTCTTATCTTATACTATCGGATATGCTAAAAAGAAGATGGTTACTAAAGAAGATGGAACATCTAGTGAAGAGATAGTAGGAGAGATGGGAATTGAATCTTACTTAAATGAAGAGTTAACAGGAGAAAATGGATATACTCTATATCAAAAAGATAGAAAAGGATATAAGATTGCAGGTACTAAAGAAGTAGTGGTAGACGCAATAGATGGTAAAGATATCTATCTAACTATCGATAGTACTATCCAGCTATTTGTCGAGCAGGCAGCAGCAGATATGCTATCTAAAGGTAGTGCAGACTTTATTGATATAATGCTAGCAGATGCTAAAACAGGAGCAATACTTGCTAGTTACACATATCCATCATTTGATCCTAATAAGAGAAATATAACAAGTTATCTTGATACTAACGTAGCAATGGCTTTTGAGCCTGGTTCAACTATGAAGATATGGTCATATTTAGCAGCTATGGAACACGGCGTTTATAATGGCCAAGAAAAATATAAGTCAGGAATATTTAAAGCTAAAGATGGTACTGAAATAGGTGACTGGCAAAGACAAGGTTGGGGAAATATAACTTACGACCAAGGTTTTGCATTATCTAGTAATACAGCCGTTATGAATTTAACAAGTAAATATATGAGTGCCGATATACTAAGAAACTATTATAGTAAACTAGGTTTCGGACAGAAGACAGGAATAGCTCTTCCAAATGAAACGTCAGGTAAAATATCATTTAAATATGAAACAGAAGTACTTAATGCAGCATTTGGACAAGGTATACTTACAACTAGTATTCAAAATGTTAAAGCACTTACTGCAATAAGTAATGATGGAGTATTATTAAAGCCGTACATAATAGATAAAATAGTAGATAGTGATACAGGTGAAGTAGTATTTAAAGGCGAAAGACAAGAACTTGATAGAGTTGCTTCTAAAGAAAATATTCAAAAGATGAGAGAACTTATGAGAAGCGTTATCACAGGTAATAGTAAAACATCTACTGGATACTATTACTATATGGAAGGATATGACTTCATAGGTAAGACAGGAACAGCCCAAGTAGCAAGAACTGATGGAAAAGGATACTATAGCGATCAAACAGTAGTTGGACTTGCTGGAATGTTCCCAGGAAATGATCCTCAAGTAATAATATATATGGCAATTAAAAATCCAACAGGAACATATAAACACAGAAAAGAATTAATTGCATCTATTGTAAAAAATGTAAGTAAATATCTAGAAATATACGATGAATCAAAAATTAATGTAGTTAAACTACAAGATTATACAGTACCTAGTTTTATGAATAAAAAACTAGAAAATGTTCAAAATACACTTTCTAGTTATGGAATCAAAACAGTAGTACTTGGTAGCGGTGATACAGTAGTTAATCAGTATCCTAAACAGAATACTAAGATAAATAAGATTGATAAAGTATTCTTATTAACTAATAGTGGTGAAATAAAAATGCCAAATATAGTAGGGTACAGTATGAAAGATGTTAATACCTTCTTATCACTTACAAATGTTAAATGTGAAATGATAGGTAATGGTTATGTAGTTAGCCAAAGTATTAATGAAGGTGAAGCATTAACTAAAGACAGTGTACTATCACTGAGGTTCACAACAGCACCTAAAGAAGAAGTAGTAGAAGAAAAAAGTGAAGATACTTAATATCTTCACTTTTATATTGCTCTATAAATGTCTTTTCCTTTATAAGGATTTTTAGGATCAATTCTATCTACAAATAATATTCCATTTAAATGATCAAGTTCATGTTGGAATACTATTGCAAGTTCTTCTCTTGCTCTAATCTTAATTGGATTTCCATCTACATCGAATCCTTCGACAGTAACTCTTGCATTTCTTGGTACTATTCCAAATGTCTCTCTATTTACTGATAGACATCCTTCACCATCTTCGACATAGATTTTTTCTTTAGATTCACTAACTATCTTAGGATTTACTACTACGTAAGTATTAAACTTTCCTTCCTCATATTCGTGAACTATAGTTATATATCTTTTAAGTACACCAATTTGTACTGCACTCATTCCCATACCTGGTCTTAAACCATATTTACCAGCTAACTCTTCAATTTGACTATTAGTAAGATATTCTACCATTAACCTAATATTTTCTTTATCTTCCTCATCCATTGGAAAAGTTACTTCTTTGCTAACTTGTCTTAATATTTTATCTTTTTCATCAATTATATCTTGTGTCCTTAGCATTACATACACCCCAATCCACAATAATTTTAACATAAAAAACCTTATATTTAAAGGATTTTTATAGAAATAATTACAAGATAACACTATTTTGGTCTATAATATTTATTAGAGGTATTTTATGGATGATTGTATTAAAGGACATGTAACAAAAATAATATTTACTAGTGATACAGGATATACTGTCGGTATCTTTAGAGTTAAAGAAGGATTAGGTAGTTATGAACATTTCTCTAATACTTCTGTTTCTTTTACTGGATACTTTCATGAACTAAATAACGATGATAATTATGCTTTCTATGGAAGTATCGTAAATCATCCTAAATATGGTGAACAGTTTAATGTAACTAAGTATGAAAGATTAATTCCAGAAGAGAAGGACTCAATAGTTGAATTCTTATCTGGTGGATTATTTAAAGGTATTGGAGAAAAGACAGCTAAAAAGATAGTAGATATTCTTGGAGAAGATGCTTTAAAAATAATTATTGAAAGCCCAGATAATCTATTATTAATACCGATGATTACTAAAAGACAGATAGATACTCTTCATAATACTATGGTAGAGTACGAAGCTAGTTATAATACTATACTTTCTCTTAATGAATTAGGATTCAATACTAAAGATAGTATGGTTATCTATAATAAATATAAATCTAATACTGATAATGTAATTGAAGAAGATCTATATAGATTATTCTATGATCTTAATGAATTGGGTTTTAAAAAGATCGATAGTGTAGCACTTAAAAATGGTTATGATAGAAAAGACGTAAGAAGAATAAAAGCATGTATTCTTTATACTATGGAAGAACTAACTAACACATTAGGACATTGTTATTTTAATATTAAAGATATATATAAATACTCAATTATGTATTTAGGTAACAATATAAACGAAGAAGAGTTTATTGAATGCATAAATAAACTTATACTTGATATTAAAGTAGTTAAAGATAACGATAAGTACTATCTAGAAAGTATGTGGGAAGCAGAGAACTACATATCTAAGAGAATAACTTCTCTATCTAAAGCTGCTGAAGAGACTCATAAAGATTTAGATAAGAAAATAGAGCATATAGCGCACGACTATAACATCACTTATAATGAAGAACAGCTACTAGCAATAAAAGAAAGCGTAAGTAAAAGTTTCTTAATTATATCAGGTGGTCCTGGTACAGGAAAAACAACAATTGTCGAATCGATAGTAAACCTATATAAAGATATTAATAAATATACTTATAGTGAATTAACAGAGAAACTAGTTTTGCTAGCTCCAACTGGTAGAGCAAGTAAAAGATTAGCTATTAAGACGCATCTACCTGCATCCACAATCCATAGTTTTCTTAAATGGAATAAAGAGCAAGATAGATTTAATGTAAATGAAAAGAACAAATCACAAGCTAAATTTGTTATTATCGATGAAGCTAGTATGATAGATGTCCCTTTATTTAACAGCCTACTAAAAGGCCTTTATAACGATACAAAAATAATAATGGTAGGAGACTACAACCAGCTTCCAAGTGTAGGACCAGGTCAGTTATTAAAAGACTTAATAGAAAGTGAGAAACTACCAGTAATATATCTAAATAAATTATATAGACAAAAAGAAAACTCTAATATTATAACACTTGCTCACGACGTTAATAATGGAGTAGTTGACACAAGCGTATTTGAAAATGGAGAGGATCTAGAATTTATTCATTCAAACGATATTACAAATGATATAATTAAAATATCAAAACAATATAGAAAGAAAGACTATGAAGAATTTCAAGTGCTAGTACCAATGTATAAAGGATTATATGGAATAGATAACATAAATAAAGAATTACAAAACATATTTAATCCTAAAGATAAGTCTAAGAATGAAATACTAATTGGAGACACTATCTATAGAGAATATGATAAAGTACTGCAACTAGTTAATATGCCAGATGAAAGAATCTTTAATGGTGATATAGGTACTATCATATCAATAGATAAGAAAGAAATATTAATAGATTTCGATACTAATGAAGTAAGATTTACTCCAAGTAATTATTCTTCATTTAAACTAGGATATGCCATAAGTATTCATAAGAGTCAGGGTAGTGAATTTGATACAGTAATACTTCCAGTATCTAACTCTTATGGAAAGATGCTATATAAAAAGCTCTATTATACAGCTATAACTAGAAGTAAAAAGAAACTTATTATTATTGGAGACTTGAATGCTCTTAAGTTCGCATGTAATAACAACTTATCTGATATAAGAAGGACAAGTTTGAAAGAAAAGGTAAGAGATTGTTTTGATAAAGATGAAGATTTCATTGGAGGAATAATATGAGAATAAAAATGCCAAGTAGCTTTTACAAAATTAACTCTTTAAAAATACAAAACAAAGCATTATATAATTTTGTATATATGCTAATGGGAATAGGAATAATAGTTGCAGGAAGTTTAGCCCAAAATATAGTACTAACAATTGCTATAATGATAGACGGATTAATTAACAAAGTTGATATAGGTAAAATATTAACTAATAATAATAAACTAATGGAATACATTGGTAATAGCGATTTCCTCTTTGTTACACTTTTATTTAGTACAATATTTGGAATAATTGCTACAATTGTAGTTGCTAAACTATTAGAGAAGAGAAAGCTAAGTGATTTAGGATTAGTTAAAAAGAATTTTATAAAGAATTATGGTCTTGGTCTATTAATAGGATTCATCTTCTTTTCTATAGTAGTAGGATTAGAAGTATTATTTGGAGTACTTAAGTTTGATGGATTTAATACAATAAATATTGGATTAATATTATTCTTATTAATATCTTTAATTGGATTTGGAGTTCAATCTTTTGAAGAAGAGATAATATTAAGAGGATTCTTAATACCACCAATAGGAGCAAGAAATAAATGTTTATTTACAGTTTTATCTACTTCAGTACTATTTAGTTTAATTCACTTATTTAATTCAAGTTTTTCATTATTATCTATGATTAACATTGCATTAATAGGAATTATTCTAGGATTGATTTATATAATAACTAATAACATTTGGGTAGTAGCAGGAATACACTGTATGTGGAACTATGCTCAAGGAATAATATATGGAATTAATGTAAGTGGAATAATTGTAAGTAAGAGTTTGCTTAAAAGCACAAGTGAGGGAAGTGAGCTCTTAACAGGAGGAAGCTTTGGAGCAGAGTGTAGTATATTTGCAACAATAATATCACTTGTCTTTATTGGATTAATCTTCCTTTACATATATAAGAAAAAAATGATAGTAAAGAATTAGTAAAGTTATACTTTTGAAAGTATAACTTTTTAATTTACTGTGTTATAATATATCTAGATAATAAGGGAAATGTAAACATAGATAGTAAAGAATCGTAGAAATTAAGAATTCCCTCTTAATTTCTTTTAATCTTTGCTGTAAAATATAATTAGAATAGGAAGGTGTTAAAATGCAAGAAAATAAAAAAGAAGACTTAGATAAGACACTTGAATTAGAACCAGTAGTAGAGGAAAAGAAAGAAGAGCAAGTAGCTGAAGTACAAGCTGCCCCTGTAGCAGAAACTCCAGTACAAGAAGCTGCGCCAGTTGTTGAAGAGCCAGCTCCAGCACCTGCTGAACCAGCTCCTGTAGAAGAAGTTAAGGAAGAGCCAAAAGTTGAAGAAACTACTACTGAAGAAGTAAAAATAATTACAGAAAATGATGATGAACCTGAAATAGAAATGCTTGAAGGATCAGCAATAATACCAGAACCTGAAGAAGAAATACCAGAAACACTTGATAGTAATGAAATAATTATTGAAGAACCTGATAAAGCGAAATCAGATGCACCTGCACCAGAAGCTCCTAAAGAAATACCTATAGTAGAAGCTCAAAGTGAAGGAGCAGTTATTGATGATACGATGGTTAGTCAAAACGTTCCAAAAGAAATAAAGAAAGAATTAGAAAAAGAAGAAGCTCCTAAAGAAGAAAAGAAAGAAACAACTAAGAAGGAAGAAAAGAAGAAGTCAGGAGATAATAGTAACTTAATTAAGATTATTATTGTAGGAGTAATATTAATTGGAGGTGCATTAGCATTTAACTTCTTTATGAACCCAAGTACAAGTAGTAATAGTGGGTCAAGTGATACTCCAGCACCAGAGCCAGCAAATAACAATAATACTCCAACAGTTGATAAAGGTGAAATGGAACTTCTAGTTAAAAGCGTATTCTCATTTGACTCAACTGGAGTAATAACTATTTATCCAGATAATAAAACATATGGTAAATATAATACTTACTTCTCAAGTTTATTTACTGATCAAGAAGTATCATTTAGCTCATTAGTTAAAGAAGAAGATAAATTAGAATTAGCACATGCAGTATTAAATCCTTCAGATATAGGAAATGTAGATAAAGAAGCTCTTAAGAAAACATATGATACTTTATTTGGAGAAAATTCATTTAAAGAAGATGATTATAAAGTAGATGGTACAATCGATTGTAAGATAGATGATGCAACATATCATTGTACTGGTATGAAAGGTGTACCTACAAATACTGATAACAGACTATATATTAAATATGTGGATGTTGAAAGCAAAGATGGTAATGTAGAAGCTAGAGTATATGCAGTATTCTATAAAAACAATGAATACAAATCTCACAATCAAGTACTTGATGTAAAAGATTTAAAAGATACAGAAATATTTGATGGAAAATATGAATCATTAAATAATACTTTATATACAATTGTATTTGAAAAGAATGGTAATGGTTATAAGCTAAGTACAGTTAAACCAGTAACTGAATAATTAAGAATCCTTATATAGGATTCTTTTTTTATTGATTTATAGACTATAAATAATATATGTGATATATTTAAAATGAAGATAAATATAGAGAGGAATAAAAAGATGGAAAACGAAAATAAAGATTTAAATGAAGAATTAATATCTCCAACTAGAGAGATACCTATAATAAAAGAACCAGAAAGTACTGAAGTTACAGAAACAGCACCAGAAACAGCACCTGCTCCTGTAGTAGAGCCTACTACTGAACCACAACCAGAGCCTGTTGTAGAAACACCACCTCCAGTATCTGAACCAATAGTAGAGGAACCTAAGAAAGCTAAGAAGTCACCACTTCCTATAATAATAATTCTAGTTGCTTTAATAGCATTAGTTGTCGTAGGAGTTATGATGTTAACTAAGAAAGATGATACTAAGGAGCCTGAAAACAAGCCAGAAGAGAACGAACCAGCACCAGAGCCAGCAAAACCAAAAAGAGAATTATCAGAAGAGCAAATGAAAGAATTATATAATAGTATTCTTCATGAAGAAAATGGTGTAGTTCAATTATATACAGAACCTGATGGTATAAATGTTTTATATAATAGAACATTCTCAAATCTATTTAAAGATGAAAAAGTAGAACTTAGTACTCTCGTAACAAAAGAAAATGATAAAAAAACATTAGCACATTATGCAGCAGGGAATGGGCCTCTTGGAACATTTAAACTTGAAGGTATCAAGAATTCATATGAAAGATTATTTGGAGGTAATTCATTTAATCCAGCTGATTATATAATTGATGGATTCTTCACTTGTAAAATTAATAATGAAGATGTAGTATGTACACAACCAGGACCAACTGGAGGAATTGCAACACCTAATATACTTCTTATTAAATATGTAAGTGCTAAACAAGATGTGAATACTGTAACTATTACACTATATGGCGTAAGAAGCAATATGTTTGAATTAACTTATCAAAATCCAAAAGGAGAGAAAATTTCAGAACTTACAGGATTTAGTAAAGAAACATTATTCGATGAAGCAAATGCAAATTTATTAGAAGATTGTAAATATAATATGGTATTTGAAATAGATGAAGTTGGATCAAAACTTCTATATGTAGAACCAGCTAAATAGAATTCTATAATTAGAATTCTTTTTTCTTGAATTAATTCTATATATTTGCTACAATAATATCGATTTGAATATTTATAGACGTTGACGAAAGATGAGTAAAGTAATTATTCTTTTGTAGAGAGACTATGTATGGTGAAAATAGTTAAAGAAATTACTCGAAGCTACTTTTTGAGTCTACCGGTTAAACCGTTATGTTAATTAAGACCAAATTAGGATGGTACCGCGAAATATCGCTCCTATGTTTGGTCTTTTTTTCTTTATAAGGAGGAATAATATGAAACTATTACTTATATGTGGTAAAGCAGAAAGTGGTAAAGATTTATTTGGGAACATTTTAAAAGAAGAATTTGAATCTCATAGAAAGAAAACATGTATTTTAAAGATAACTGAACCATTATATAGATACGCTAAAGATTATTTTGGATGGGATGGAAAAGATGAAAATAAACCTAGGAAATTACTTCAAGAATTAGGTATTGAAGTAATACAAGAAAAACTAGGTATGAAGACTTTTCTACTTGATAGGTTATCAGATGATATAACTATACTTAATGAATACTATAATGTAGGAATAATTACTGATGGTAGATTAATCAGTGAAATAGAATACTTAAAGAAGAAGTTTAGTAATATTAAAGTTATTAAAATAGTAAGAGAAGGGGATAATGATCTTACAGATTCTGAAAAGAAACATATTACTGAAACAGATTTAGATAATGATTACGAATTTGATTACGTAGTAGAAAATACAAGTACAAGACACTTAAAAGAAGTTGCTAAAGAGATTTATAACTGGGAGAAAACTTATGAAATAGCAATTGATGGACCTTGTGCAACAGGAAAGAGTGCAACTGCTAAAGCAATAGCTAAGAAGCTTTCATTCCTATACGTAGATACTGGCGCGATGTATAGAGCAATTGGTCTTTATATGTTAAATAATGGAGTAGATATTAATAATGAAAAAGAAGTAGTAAGTAAACTTAAAAATGTTAATGTCGATCTTAAATATAAAGATGGAGCACAGTTAATATATTTAAATGGAGAAGATGTATCAGAGCTTATTAGAACTAACGAAGTAAGTAATGCTGCATCTATCGTAAGTCCATATAAGAAAGTTAGAGAAAAATTATTATCAATGCAAAGAGATTTAGCATATAGAAATAATATTATTATGGATGGAAGAGACATTGGAACAGTAGTACTTCCAAATGCTGATTTAAAAGTATATTTAACTGCTGATGAAGATGAAAGAGCAAGAAGAAGAAAGCTTGATTATGAGCTTAAAGGAGAATCTCTTAACTTAGAAGAAGTAAAAAAAGAGCTTCTTGAAAGAGACTATAGAGATACTCATAGAGAAGTATCACCACTTAAGAAAGCTAATGATGCAGTTGTAGTAGATACTACTAACTATAAAGTTGAAGAAGTGCGTGATATTATAATAGATTTATTTAATGAGAAGAGGAAATAATTATGAGATATATGACAAGTACAGAAATCAGAAACATGTGGTTTGATTTCTTTAAAAGCAAAGGGCATGCAGTAATAGATAGTGCTTCTTTAATACCAGAAGATGACGATAGCTTATTCTTTGTAAATGCTGGTGTAACACCACTTAAGAAGTATTTTGATGGAACTGTAGTACCAGACAATAAAAGAATTACAAGTATTCAAAAATGTATAAGAACAAATGATATAGAAAATGTTGGAGTTACTAAAAGACATCAAACAATGTTTGAGATGATGGGTAACTTCTCTGTTGGAGACTATTTTAGAAATGAAGCTTTAGAGTTTGCATTCGAACTACTTACTAGTGAAAAGTATTTTGCTATACCAAAAGAAAAAATATATGTAACTGTTTATACTGATGATGATGAAACAGCAAATAAATGGGTTTCATTAGGATTAGATAAAGATCATATAGTAAGACTAGATGGAAATTTCTGGGAAATTGGTAGTGGACCATGTGGACCAGACACAGAAATATTCTTCGATAGAGGAGAAAAATATGATCCAAATGGTGATGCTTTAGAAAACTTTAGAAAAGATGAAGATCAAGAAAGATTTGTTGAAATTTGGAATAACGTATTTAGTCAGTACAATAGTGAACCTGGAAAAGAAAGAAGCGAATACAAAGAGCTTCCACATAAGAACATCGATACAGGAGCAGGACTTGAAAGATGGTGCTGTATATTCCAAGATGTAGACTCTAACTTCGATACAGACTTATTTGTACCAATAATTAAGAGAATCGAAGAATTATCTGGAAAGAAATATCATGGAGAGACACCATTTAAAGTTATCGCAGATCATATAAGAGCAATAACTAATGCTTTAAGTGATGGTTGTATCTTCGAAAATAGTGGAAGAGGATACGTTCTAAGAAGACTATTAAGACGTAGTGCTAGACTAGGAAGAAAGATTGGATTTGAAGAACCGTTCATGTACAAACTAGTTGATACAGTAGTAGATATAATGAAAGAAAGTTATCCTAAACTAGAAGAGAACAAGGGATTTGTAAAATCATTAGTACTTGAAGAAGAAAACTTATTTAATAAGACTTTAACTCAAGGAGAAAAGAAACTAACTGAGTTAATGGAAAATGGTAAAGAAACTAAGACTATTAGTGGTTATGATGCATTTAAGCTTTATGACACTTATGGATTCCCGTTTGAACTTACTCTAGAATATCTAGAAGAAGAAGGATTTACTGTAGATAAAGAAGAATTTGATAAATATATGGTTGAAGCTAAGAAACTTGCTAAAGATGCAAGAAAAGACGATGCCAATATGAACATTCAAAATGAAGCTCTTCTTAACTTTACAGAGAAGTCAGAATTTACTTATGATGAGTTTGAAGTTACTGGTAAAGTAATTGGATTATTTAAAGATGGAGAAGAAGTAAAATCACTTAAAGATGAAGGATTTATAATCACAGATAAAACTTGTTTCTATGCTGAAAGTGGAGGACAAGTTTGTGATAAAGGTACTATTACAGGTAAGAAGTTTAAAGCAAATGTAATAGATGTTAAGAAAGCTCCTAATGGACAACATCTTCATAGAGTAGAAATAACTAGTGGAAGTGTTAAATTAGGTGATGAATTAACTTTAAAAATAGATGAAGAAAAGAGAAAGAGAACTAGAGTAAACCATTCAACTACACATATAGTACAAAAGATGTTACAAGAAAACTTATCTAGCTCAATTCACCAGGCAGGAAGCTACGTAGATGAAGAAAGATTAAGATTTGACTTCGTATATACTGGTAAGATTCATGATGAAGATATAATAACTATCGAAGATGAAGTTAAGAAATTTATCGAAAATGAATATACTACAGAGATTATGAGTAAATCTTTAGAAGAAGCTAAAGAGATGGGTGCTATGGCACTATTTAGCGACAAATATAAAGATGTAGTAAGAGTAGTTAAGATAGGTCCTTCAATCGAACTATGTGGAGGAACTCATATACTTTCTACTAACGAAGTAAATAACTTTGCAATACTTCAAGTAGAAAGTAAAGGAAGTAATTTATATAGACTTGAAGCTACAACTAATGAAAATGTTGGAGTACTAGTAGAAAAAGCTTGTTCTAAATATATAAACGAGATAAAGAACCAATTATCTAAAGCAGCAGATATATTAGAAGATGCAAAAAAAGAAAAGATAGAATTAGACTTTAATGCTCAGATGGATAACGTTCCACTTGATTCATATAAAGCAATCATTAACTATAGAAATAATCTTGAATTTATCCAAACTGAAGTAAAAGAATTAGAAAAGA
>JAEEGL017308629.1_pt1 | contig 24043 bp, 21 predicted proteins | sample 9134231 | NCBI WGS metagenome assembly JAEEGL01 (sample SAMN16246548, study PRJNA631951) | gut metagenome | biome: gut microbiome; feature: rumen; material: fiber-attached | host: Bos | place: Iran: Karaj | collected 2018-10
GCAGCAGGCTATGAGAGGCGAGGGAAGTGGTGAGATCCGCGGTGATTACTGTATCGGTATGGGCGACATGGCCGAGTACATGGATGATCGTGGAATTGGTCACTATATCAGCAAGGAAGAGGTTTACGAGATCCTTGAGAGAGCTGAGAGACATGGTTATGTTCATCAGATCACAAATATCGATGGTGAGGGCAAGATCGTTGCTATCTGTAACTGCGCTCCCGGCGTATGTAATGCCCTTAGAACATCACAGCTCTTTAACACACCTAACATGTCTGCATCAGCTTACAGAGCACATGTTGAAAAAGAAAAGTGCGTAGCCTGCGGTAAGTGTGTAGAAGTTTGCCCTGTTGGCGCTGCTAAGCTCGGACAGAAGCTTTGCAAGAAGGACAAGACAGAGGTTACATATCCAAAGGCTGAACTTCCGGATGCTAAGAACTGGGGCCCTGAGAAGTGGAATTACAATTATCGTGATGACGCTAAGATCAACTGCTATGAGACAGGTACAGCTCCTTGTAAGACAGCCTGCCCTGTACACCTTTCAGTTCAGGGTTACATCAAGATGGCTGCTGAGGGCAGATATGAGGATGCATTAAAGCTCATCAAGCAGGATAACCCGCTTCCAATGATCTGTGGTGCTGTATGTAACAGAAGATGTGAGGATGCCTGCACAAGAGGTACAATCGATCAGCCACTTGCTATCGATGAGATCAAGAAATTCATCTCCTCACTCGATCTTAAGAAGGAGCAGCGCTATGTACCTCTCTGCGAGAAGCACGACGGCGGTATGTGGGGCGATGAGTACAAGGTAGCCGTTATCGGAGCAGGTCCTGCAGGTCTTTCTGCAGCTTACTTCCTCAGAAGAGACGGATATCCTGTAACAGTATTTGAAAAAGAGAAACGTCCGGGTGGAATGCTTATGAATGGTATTCCTTCCTACAGACTTGAAAAAGATATTATTGATGCTGAGATTGATGTTATCAGACAGATGGGTGTTGAGTTCAAGTGCGGCGTTGAAGTCGGCAAGGACATCACAATCCAGAAGCTTCGTGAAGAAGGCTACAAGGCATTCTTTATCGCAATCGGTATGCAGGGCGGAAGACTTGCAGGAGTTCCGGGCGAGGATGCCAAAGGCGTTCAGACAGGTGTTGAGTTCCTTCGTAACATCAACCAGGATCACTCAATTAAGCTTAATGGCGACACAGTAGTAGTTGGTGGCGGTAATGTTGCTATCGATGTTGCAAGAACAGCTGTAAGAGCCGGATCTTCAAAGGTTACAATGCTTTGCCTTGAGAGCGCACAGGAAATGCCTGCAGCTAAGGACGAAGTTGAAGAGGCTAAAGAGGAAGGCATCGAGGTTAAGAACGGCTGGGGACCTAAGGAAGTTGTTGTTGAGAACGGTCACGTTAAGGCTGTTATCTTCAAGAAGTGCGTAAGCGTATTTGATGAAGAGCATCGCTTCAGCCCTAAGTACGATGAGAATGATACAATCGAGATCCCTTGTGAGAACCTCCTTCTTTCAATCGGACAGTCAGTTCAGTGGGGCGGCCTCCTTGACGGACTTAATGTTGAACTCAACAGAAACGGCACAGTAGTAGCTGACAAGCTTACAAGACAGACTTCTGAGCCAGATATCTTCGTAGGCGGTGATGTATTCACAGGTGCAAGATTCGCTATCGATGCTATTGCAGGCGGACGCGAGGGTATGGTTTCCATCAACCGTTTCGTTCACAAAGGAAACAGACTTGATCTTGCAAGAGACAGAAGAGAGTTCATAGAGCTTGACAAGGATGATATATTTGTAGAGGGCTTTGATAACGCTCAGAGACAGATCCCTGGTAAGAAGGCAGGCGTTGCACACGAGACATTTGATGATCTTCGCCTTGTATTTACTGAGGAACAGGTTAAGACTGAGGCTAACAGATGTCTTTCCTGCGGTGCTACAACAGTCGACGTTAATAAGTGTATCGGCTGCGGTCTCTGCACAACAAAGTGCGAATTTGACGCTATCCACCTCACACGTGATATCCCTGCAGCCAGCACAATGGTTCGTTCTGAGGACAAACTCAAGAAGGTTGGACCATACGCACTTAAGCGTGCCGGCAAGATTGCAATCAACAAATTGAAAAAAGACTGATAAAAAAGGTCAAATAATAAGGTATAATATAAGTGAGTGCCAAAAAGTAATGTACTTTTGGCACCCACTTTTAATGTAAGCAGAAAGCGCGAATATGCTGTTGCAAATCAGCATTAAGGCGCAATTTTGGGCGGAATAATACATGGCAAGCGAGAAATTTATTTTTATTGACGGCAGCTCAATGCTGGTGACAAATTATTATGGGAATCTTCCGAAGGCTCTTTTGTTTGAAAAAGACCCTGAGAAAAAAGAAAAGCTCTTTTCCCAGATTCTTCACAATGACAAAGGACAGTATACAAACGCCATGTATGGCATGATGAGAACTATTCTTAAGATCATTGCAGAGCAGAAGCCTACTCACATGATGTTTGCCTTTGACCGTACGAGGGATACCTTCAGAAGGGAGAAATATCCTGATTACAAGGGCAATAGAGGCGACACGCCAATGCCGCTTAAAGAGCAGTTTGAGAACATGGAACAGCTTCTTAAGGATATGGGCTTTGTTGTTCTTAGTGATGACAGATATGAAGCCGATGATATTGTCGGAAGTGCTGTTAATAAATTTGAAGATGTGATACCATCTTTTATCATTACAAAGGACCACGATTATCTGCAGCTTGTTAGTGACAAGACAAGAGTCTGGCTCATCCAGACCAAGCAGGAGACAGCTGATGAATTGCAGAATAAGTACGGCGCGGAGTATGGTTATAATTCCAAGCTCGTGAGCATTCCTGATAAGGCATTCGAGGTTACGCCTCCTTTGTGTCTTAAGGAGTACGGCGTGCGTCCGGAACAGATACCTGATCTTAAAGGTATTCAGGGAGATTCAAGCGATAATATTCCCGGAGTTAAGGGAGTCAGCAGCGCAGCAATGCCGCTTCTTGCAGAGTATGGCACTGTTGAGAAGATATATGAAGCAATTGATGCCTGCGATGGAGATAAGGCTGTAAAGGCCCTTGCCACCAGATGGAAAGAGGAACTCGGCATTACCAGAAGTCCCATGAAGGCACTGATCGAGTACAGGGATATGGCTTTCTTGTCAAAAGACCTTGCGAAGATCAGAAGGGATTATCCGATATCCCAGGACCTTGATGCGTTTAAGATCAGCATCAACAAAGAAAAATCCGTAGAGCTCTTTAACGAATACGGGTTTAAATCACTAATTGACAAGCTTTGAGGTTTGGATGAATAACTACTACAAAACTATACTAATCAACCTGCACAGAATAATTTATTATGTCACCAAAACCAGAATCTGGATGCGTCATCCTGAGAGGCACAGCGAAGAAGAATGCTATGCCATGGCTGTCGAAATGGTTACCAAGATGAACAAATCTGCGGGCTACAAGACTATTGCGTATGGGACCGAGAACCTGCCTAAGGAAGGCGGATACATTCTTTATCCCAATCACCAGGGAAAATATGATGTGCCCGGAATTTTTGCAGTACATGAAAAGCCTATATCATTCGTAATGGATGAGAAGAGATCACACATCATTCTTGTAAATGAGTTTTTGGAACTGGTGAATGGTAAGAGACTTATTCTTGATGATCCAAGAGCTGCCATCACGATTTTTAAAGAGGTTTCTGAAGAAGTCCAGCAGGGCAGGAAATACATTCTTTTCCCTGAGGGAGGATATAAGGAAAATAACAGGAATATTGTTGAGAGTTTCAAACCGGGCAGTTTCAAGCTTGCACAGATGTCCAAATGCCCTATAGTTCCAGTGGCACTTATTGATTCTTACAAGGTTTACAACTGCGAAGACCACAAGGGACCTGTGACAACATATCTGTATTATCTTGAGCCGATTCCTTATGAAGAGTTCAAGGGTATGAAGACCAAGGAAATTGCTGCCATTGTTGAAGGCAGGATAAAGGATAAGATTAAAGAACATTTTGAAACACATCAGAATGAAGAATAAAGAAAATCGCAATACGAGGAAATTACCTTGTATTGCGATTATTAATACATATCTGTCATCGACGTACCCAAATATTACTGTGCGAGTTATAAAACATTGTAATAAACTTTGAGGTTTACACTACAGTCATACGGCTTGCGACAAGGCTTGCAACAGCCATGATAAGCAGCAGTATGGAAAGAACCTTCATCCAATGATAGGCCTCGGGCTCATCCCCGGTGCCTTTTTTTAGTTCTGAATATGTAAAGAGAATAACGGCTGCGATAAAGATAACTGCCGCGTAGATGAGTAAAAGTTTGCTCATGAGAAGCCCTCTGTATCTTTGTTCATGGTATTATTAGTATGATGAAAACTACATAATATTATACAATATATCGCAATCGTAATATATAATGTTTTTGATTACATCTTTTGGGGAGAGTTCTTTTTGATACGCATGAATACTTCATTTTTACAAATGAGCAACAAATTTCAATATAGTTTAAAACAGCTTCTGGAGTTTGAAAATGCTGAGTCCACTAAGGAGCAGAAGTGCAGGACAAGCATTATCCTTCTTATAGGCTTTATCATTTACAGTATAGCTGCAACTATTATTTCTCCGAGTACAAATGCTCATGGAAAAGTGACTAATGTTAGTATTGCGTTGTTTTTGCTTGTTATGCTGCTTCTTGTAAAAATCACAAAAAGCCATATTGGTACCTGTATCACAATGGCGTATGGGGTTAACACGATTCTCTTTTGGCACCTTATCATGGAAGTGGACTGGAGCATTGGAATGGATGCGTTCTGGCTCTTTATCCTTATCATGCCGTTTATTACCAATTATCTTGCGGGGGTTATATATGGCTCGATATGTGCACTGAGCGGACTCCTTCTAAGTATAGCCCTTCTTTACACACCTCTTAATGCTAGCCTTCAGCCCTATGGTTCAAATATGGTGACCTGGTACCCTGTCATCTATGTCGTTGTTATGATCGCGGCCGCAACGATGGAATATGAGCTTACATCTTACCAAATTGAAAAAACGGAGTCGGATCAGAAGATTGCCTACCTTCAGCAGGAGAGAACAAAGCGCCTTGCGGAGCAGCTTTCCATTCATGAGAGCAACGAGCTGACGATCAGGAAGTACAAGCATGATATAAGGCATTTCAATCGCGTGCTTGCAGGCTTTATCAACGATAAAGAGTATGAAAAAGCGGCGAAATATCTGAAGGAATTTGATGCGATGCTTGAAGATGTGACAGCTGTTTCTTTCTGCGACAACAAGATAGTAAATGAGCTTTTGACTATTTATGCATCGAGATGCCAGAAAGCAGGTTTTAAGCTCCGTGCTAAGGCGGCAGTGCCGGAGCGGTTCCCAATGCAGGAGGTCGAACTTACAAGCCTTGTTGCCAATGCGCTGGAAAATGCAATGGAAGCGCAGGAGAAGGTTCCGACACAGGAACGTTTCATTCAGTTTGAACTCACCTACGATGGAAGAAAACTTAAGCTTATGACTAAGAATCCTTGCTCAGACGATATCAGATTCTCGGAGAATGGCCTTCCACAGAGTACGAAGGCGATCCAAAGCGGCATTGGAACACAGCAGATAAAGAGCATTGCAGCCAAGTACGGCGGCGCGGCAAGCTTTGCTGTTGATAATGGAATGTTTATTTTGAAGGCTGTAATGACCTGTATGTGAGATATAATTTTGCATAAATTTAAAAAATTCATTCACTTTTGTCTGAAAAAAGAGTTATAATATATCCTAAATTGAGTCACTTACATTTTTTGAGGAGGAAAATTACAATGGCAAAAGTTAACACTAAGGTGGAGCTTCAGTTTGCAGACAAGGCTATCAACGAGGATCAGCTCGTAGCTATGGCTACAGAGTCTTATGGCAAGAAGGATATCAAGAATCTTGACATCTATGTTAAACCTGAAGAGGGCAAGGCATACTACGTTGTTAACAACGATGTAACAGGAAGTTTCGATATTTAATTATTTTAATCTAATAGTAAGTAGGATGTAGGCTGTCGCACTATTGTGTGACAGCCTATTTGTGATATAATGCAAATTGGATTATTGCGTATGCATTCAAAATTAATTCTGGAATGAATTGATTTTAGCAAAGTCGGAAATATAGTTATTCCAGTAAGGAGCAATCAAAATATGATAAATTCAATTATCGACAATAAGACAATACTTGTAACTGGCGGCACAGGTTCTTTTGGCCACTGCTTTACTGAGTACGTTCTTAAAAACTACAATCCCAAGAAGATAATCATTTATTCAAGGGATGAGTTTAAACAGTATATGATGTCTAACGAGCCTATATACAGAGAGCACGCAAGCCAGATGCGTTTCTTCATCGGCGATGTGAGAGATGAGGCAAGACTTGAGAGAGCATGTGAGAACGTTGATTATATCGTTCATGCTGCAGCACTTAAGCAGGTTCCTGCTTGTGAGTACAATCCTGATGAGGCTATCAAGACAAACATCAATGGTGCTCAGAGTGTCATCAATGCAGCGCTTAAGACAGGAGTTAAGAGAGTTGTAGCTCTTTCTACAGATAAGGCAGTTGACCCTGTTAACCTCTATGGTGCAACCAAGATGGTTTCAGACAAGCTCTTTATCGCTGCTAATGCTTATGCCGGCAATAAGGATATCAACTTCTCAATTGTAAGATATGGTAATGTTGCAGGAAGCCGCGGCTCTATCATTCCTCTTTTCAAGAAACTTATTGAAGAGGGTGAAAAAGAGCTTCCAGTTACCGATTACAGAATGACCCGCTTCTGGATCAGCCTTCCTGAAGGCGTCGAGCTTGTATTAAAGGCTCTTGCTGAGGCAAAGGGCGGTGAGACATTCATCAGCAAGATCCCTTCCTTCAAGATCACAGATCTCGCTGAGGCTATGTGCCCCGGTATTGCTACAAAAGAAATTGGAATCAGACCTGGTGAGAAGCTTGATGAGGTTATGGTTACAAAAGAGGATTCACCATTTACTTATGAGTATGAGAAGCACTTCATCGTATATCCTCAGGTTTCCTTCAATCACGAGATCGTTCCTGCTGAGGGCGGTAAGAGAGTACCTGACGGCTTCTACTATAGCTCAGGTAACAACACAGAGTGGATGAGCGTTGAGGACATCCGTAACAGACTTTCTGAAGCTGTTGATCATTAATTAGTAAAGAATATGACCCGGGAGTGGACAGGCATTCGAAAAGCTATTTTCGCTTGTCAAACTGCTCCCGGGCTTTTTTTACGCTTTTCTTGGTGAATATGCACATTCTCTGTCTCTTTTTTGTGTGAAAAAGTATCAACGAAATAAAGTATACAATGTGATAGAATTGAATGTAATATTTGATGTATTTTTATGCATAACATTTGCGAAAGGAGATATAGGAATGTTCGAACAGGTTAAGTTGAGCTATGATGCAAACGGCTTAGAACCACACATCGATCAGCTTACCATAGAGACTCACTATGGCAAGCATCATGCTACCTACACAAAGACCTTCAATGAGCTGGCAGAAAAAGCAGGAGTAGCAGATCTTCCGGTAGAGGAGCTTTTGGCAAGCCTTGATAAGGTGGCAGATGAGACACTTAGAAAGGGCTTAAGAAACCAGGGCGGTGGTTATTACAATCATAACCTCTATTTCTCAACTCTTTCTCCAAACCCTGCAAAAGCGCCGGTTGGCAGACTTGCAGAGGAAATTGATAAGACTTTTGGTGGACTTTCTGAGGCTATTGACCAGCTTTCAAAGGCAGCAGCCGGCCAGTTTGGCTCAGGTTGGTCATTCCTTTCAGCTGATAAGGATGGAAAGCTGTATATCACAGCTTCTCCAAATCAGGATAACCCTATAAGTGAAGGAACAGGCAGAATTCCGATTCTTGCTCTTGATGTTTGGGAGCACGCATATTATCTTAAATATAAGAATCTTAGGCCTGACTACATCAAAGCATTCTGGGAGGTTCTTGACTGGAAGGCAGTTTCTGACAACTACGATAAGGTTGTTGGATAAGGTAAGTGTAAGTATTTGACTTGCGATTACTTACAAAAATGTTTTAGTTGCGAGTTTAAAATTTGATTTGTTTCGTAGTGCCTTGCACTGGAAAGGAGAATCTTATGAAGTACGTATGCAATACTTGTGGTTACATTTATGATGAGGCTGCCGGCGATCCCGATAACGGAATAGCTCCGGGAACAAAATGGGACGATCTTCCAGCAGATTTCGTATGTCCTCTTTGCGGTGTTGGTAAGGATGATTTTTCTGTAGAAGCTTAAGACATAATATTTTTAACTATCGGAGGAGAAAAGCTTATGGCAGACAACAAATGGAGATGCAGAGCAGAAGACTTAAAAGGCACGGAGACTGAGAAAAACCTCATGGCAGCATTTGCCGGTGAATCCGAAGCCAGAAATAAGTACACATTCTTTGCATCAAAGGCTAAGAAGGAAGGCTACGTTCAGATTTCCAATATCTTCGCAGAGACAGCAGCAAATGAAAAAGAGCATGCTGAGATCTGGTACAAGATACTTGAGGGGATCGGCAGTACAGTAGATTGCCTTAATGCGGCAGCAGATGGCGAAGCCTATGAATGGAAGGAAATGTATCCCTCTTTTGCCAAAAAAGCCAGAGAAGAAGGCTTTGATGAGATTGCAGAACTGTTCGAGGGAGTAGCGGCTATCGAGAAAGAACACGAGGAGCGCTACAGAAAGCTTCTTAAGAATGTTGAGGACAAGCTTGTGTTCTCACGCGACGGCGACTGTGTATGGCAGTGCAGCAACTGCGGACACATAGTTATCGGGAAAGAAGCTCCTGAGTTCTGCCCTGTTTGCAACCATCCAAGGGATTACTTCCAGCTTAAGGCTGAGAACTACTAATAGGACTTAAGAAAGTAACTGAATAACAATAAAAATGCGGGAACCGATATGAATGTCGATTCCCGTTATTTATGCAACAGAAATCTGATGAAAAGGTTGTGAAAAGTTGTGAAAAGTTCTCCTAGAGCTTATAATATTTTATTACGTGGAATGGCTTCAAGGTGGTGATGTATGCAATTTAATTCTGTGGATTTTATGATATTTTTCCCTGTCGTAATAGCGGTTTATTTTGTTATTCCCAAGAAGCTGCGTATGTTCTGGCTACTCATTGCAAGTTACTATTTCTATATGAGCTGGAACGCCGTATACGCAGTTCTTATCGGCGGATCGACAGTTGTTACATACGCAAGCGGTCTTTTGTTTTCAGCATATAAAAAGGGAAATATTGAAAAGAAAAAGCGGCTGACCATGATTGGTTGTATAGTGATCAACTTAGGGATACTAGCACTTTTTAAATATGCTAATTTTGGTATAGAGACGATAAATCACCTGCTTTCCTTCTTGAAAATTGAGCCAATTGGACACAGGTTGGATTTCCTTCTTCCTGTTGGCATTTCGTTTTATACATTTCAGGCCTTGGGCTACATGATCGACGTTTACAGAAGGGATGTTGAAGTAGAAAAGAACTTTGTGCGTTACGCGCTGTTCGTCTCCTTTTTTCCCCAGCTTGTTGCAGGCCCGATTGAGAGATCCAAGAACCTGTTAAATCAGATGCGTCACATAGAAAAGATAAAGTTGTGGAACGCAAAGAGAGTTACATCAGGGGCAATCCTTATGGTTTGGGGCCTCTTTATGAAAATGGTTATCGCTGACAGAGTCTCGATTCTTGTGGATACTGTATTTGATAATTACAGAATGTTCGGAAGTACTGAGCTGATAGCCGCTGCAATCGGTTTTACCCTTCAGATTTATTGCGACTTTGGAAGCTATTCAATGATAGCGATCGGCGCCGCAAAGGTTATGGGCTTTGAACTTATGGAAAACTTCAACGCACCGTATTTTGCACAGAGTATCAGAGATTTCTGGGGAAGATGGCATATTTCGCTTAGTACCTGGTTTAGAGATTATCTTTATATTCCGCTTGGAGGCAATCGCAAGGGCGCAAAGCGCAAGTATATCAACACAATGATTGTTTTCCTGGTAAGTGGCTTATGGCATGGCGCGAACTGGAGCTATGTCGTTTGGGGCGGAATACATGGTTTCTATCAGGTGGTGGGAGATATTCTTAAGCCCTGCAGGAAGGCTATCGCTGAGAAATGCGGCATCAATACCGATTGTTTTAGCTGGAAATTTCTAAAGACGATCACAACATTTATTCTGGTTGTTTTTGCGTGGATATTCTTTAGGGCAGATTCCATTACTCAGGCACTGCTCTATATCAAACGTATTTTTACAAAGCCAACACCATGGCTACTCTTTAGAGATGGATTGTATCACCTTGGACTGGACAGAACAGAGATGAACATTCTGCTCATATCAGTTGTGATACTGCTCCTTGTGGACCTTGTCCGTGTGCTAAAGGGAATGACACTTGATAAGTTCCTGCTTACTCAGAATATGTGGTTTGAGTGGGCTGTGATGATCTGTCTTGTACTGATGATCTTCATATTTGGTGAATACGGACCAACATTTGACGCTAAGCAGTTCATATATTTTCAGTTTTAATGGGAGAGTGAAATTAAATGAAAAAATCCGCAATAAGAATAGCGTGCTTTTTGCTTATTCTTATACTTTGCCTGGCATATATGAACTCGGTGTTTAAGTTCAAATATGGAGATGGCATATATGATGTTACAAAGTTCTATGAGTTAAAAGATAATACGGTTGACGTGCTGTTTCTTGGTAGTAGTCACGCATTTGAGGATATTAATACAGGAGTTTTGTGGGATGAATATGGCATGGCGTCCTACATTTTTGCCGGCTCCTCACAGCCTATGTGGAACACCTACTATTATTTTAAGGAGGCGCTTAAGACGCAGACTCCGTCGCTAATAGTTCTTGAGTGTTTCTGCACTATTTTGCCTTCTGAGTACAGCGATGACAGTACGATAATAAAGAATAATTTCGGACTTCACTGGTCTAAGGATAAAATAGAGTCAATAAAGGTAAGTGCACCTAAGGAGCGTTGGCCGGAGTTCTTTTTGGAATATACTCAGTACCACACAAGGTATAAAGAGATAACAAGAGAAGATTTTGTTCGCAATCAGGGAAATCCTTTCTACAAAGACTGGAAAGGTTTTGGCTGCAACATGGATACTGAGCCGCTCGAAGGGGGTGATGTCAGCGGAGTTACCGACAGGGAACCGCTTCTTGATAAGACGGAGAAGTATTACAGAGCCATAATTGAACTTGCTTTGGAAAAAGAGATTCCGATCTTTCTTTTGGTTTCTCCCTATGCGGGTATAAATGAGGATGCACAGAGGAAATTTAATACAGCTGGCGATATCGCTGCTGAGTATGGCGTTCCCTATTTAAACTGCAATCTTTTGAATGATGAGATCGGAATTGACTGGACCCTGGATGCGGGAGATGTGGCACATCTAAACTACAGAGGCAATCAGAAATTCACAAGATACATTGGAAAGTATCTGGCTGAGAATTATGACATTCCGGACCGCAGAGGGCAGCAGGACTATTTATCCTGGGAAAGAAATGCGGAATATATCAGGCAGATGATCTATGATCAGGAACTGGCTGACAGTGAAGAATTGGAATATATTGCAGGCAAACTAAAAAACGACAACTATAGTACATTTATTTCAGTCTCAGGAAGTTGCGATACCGCAAATGAGTTTTTTACTGATTTCTTTGATTCAGTAGGAATTCCAAAAGATGGAACAAATGGTGTCTGGCTAGTGGATAAAAATGGCGTCTTGTGGGATTCTACGATGGATGGCGGAGAGTTCTTTTACCGAATGGCACATCATGATCTTCATTTGAAGTGTGCTGAGAATGGCGAAGGAAGACTCACGAACGAGATTTTCTTTGATGATACTGACTACGCGACGGTGAGAAACGGTGTTAACATTGTGGTGTACGATGCCATGACGGAAAAAGTGGTCGATAATATTGGTTTTGATGCTGATGAAGGATTTGCAATTGTAAGGTAATAATAAATTTCTTATAGACAGAGGGGGATTCTGTGAAAATAAGATTGGCAGATTATGTCGCTGACTTTTTGTCGGCGCATGGTGTTACAGACGTTTTTAGTGTTGTAGGCGGAGGTTCAATGCACCTTAATGATGCATTGGGACATCATGACAAGTTAAAGGTTACCTATAACCATCATGAACAGGCATGTGCTATTGCTGCAGAGGCTTATGCAAGACTTGAAAATAGAATTGCGGCGGTGTGCGTGACAACCGGACCGGGTGGAACCAACGCTCTCACAGGTGTTTTGGGCGGATGGCTTGATTCTATTCCGATGTTTATTATTAGTGGCCAGGTTCGCTATGATACTACCGCGCGATATACTATGCAGTATACAGGTGCCAGATTGCGTGCAGTAGGGGACCAGGAATATGACATTGTGCGTTCGGTAGAGCCAATGACGAAGTATGCGACAATGATTGAGGATATTGGAGAAATTCGATATGCTCTTGAAAAAGCATGGCATTTAGCAACAACCGGTCGTCCTGGACCTGTGTGGATAGATATTCCTGTTAACTATCAGGGAATGATAATTGAGACTGATGATCTTAGAGATTATGATCCTTTTGAAGATGATGCAAATCTCCCGCCGCTGGTTACAGAGGAAACAATAAGATGCGTGATCGATAAGATAAAAAAGGCAAAGAGGCCGGTATTTCATGCAGGGTATGGAATAAGGCTTTCCGGAGCCTATGAGGTTTTTAGACGTGTCGCGAAGAAGCTAAATATTCCAATCGTAACATATTGGAATGCAGTGGATATTATTGAAAATGATAACCCATTATATATAGGCCGTGCAGGCAATATGGGGGATAGACCGGGGAACTGGGCAATTCAGAATTCGGATTTAATTTTGGCTGTAGGGACGAGAATATCGATAAGACAGGTCGGCTACAATTGGAAGACCTGGGCAAGAGCGGCTGAAGTCATAATGGTAGATATAGATGCTGCCGAGATGAAAAAGCATACTCTTCACATTGACATGCCTATCTGGGCCGATGCTAAAGACTTTTTAAATAAACTCGATTCATCGATTGACTGTGAGAAGCTATGCGATAATCGAGAATGGCTTGCTAAGTGTGAAAGCTGGAAGCTTGATTATCCAGTAGTTATGAAAAAACACTGGAAGGAAAATGGAAGCACTGCAAATGTCTATGCTTTTGTACATTATCTAAGCAGTAGACTACCTGAGAATAGTCTTACTGCTGTATCCAATGGAGCGTGCTGTGTTGTAGGAAACCAGGCCTATATAATAAAAAAAGGCAGCAGAATGCATATTAACAGTGCTGTTGCCAGTATGGGATATGGTCTTCCGGCGGCTATTGGAACATGTATAAGTGGAGGTCGCAGGACAACCATATGTCTTGAAGGTGATGGAAGCATCATGATGAATTTACAGGAGCTTCAGACTATCATCACTAACAGGTTACCAATAAAGATTTTTCTTATTAACAATAAAGGATATCATTCGCTAAGAATCACACAGGACAATCTTTTTGCAAACCATAGCAAAGTTGGAATAGGTGAAGACTCAGGAGATCTTTCTTTCCCTGAGTACAGGAAGATAGCAGAGGCATTTGGATATAGCTATCTTTGTGCACATAGCAATTCAGAGATGAAGCAAGTAGTTGATAAGGCGCTTGATATGGATGAACCGTTAATCTGCGAGATTTTTACGGATACCATACAGGTTTGGGAACCCAAAAGCGTGGCGAGGCGTTTGGAGGACGGAAGCCTTGCAAGCTCATCACTTGAGAATCTTGCTCCTTTTCTTTCAAGGCAGGAACTTGAGCAGGTAATGGTAATACCTGTAGAAGAATGAAAAATATACCAGCAAGCGTATATATGCTATAATAAATCGGCATAGATTTAGATTTTTTCATGCTTTTATGCATGTTGAATACTATTTGAAGAAAGAAACAAGGATTGAGGAAAATAATGAAGGTTGTAATTCTCGCGGGTGGTTATGGCACCAGAATTTCAGAGGAATCACAGTATAAACCAAAGCCAATGATAGAGATAGGAGAGAAACCTATCTTATGGCATATTATGAAATACTATTCGTCCTATGGCTTTGATGAGTTTATTATTTTGGCCGGATATAAACAGTATGTTATAAAGGAGTATTTTGCAGACTACTTCCTGCATAATTCTGATGTAACATTTGATCTGGCTAATAATAATATGACAGTTCACAATAACAATTCAGAGAAATGGAAAGTTACAATAGTTGATACAGGTCTTAATACTATGACTGGTGGACGTGTTCGTAGAATACGCGATTATGTTGGAGATGAGCCCTTTATGCTTACCTATGGAGATGGAGTCTGTGATGTGGATTTGGATGCCTTACAGAACTTTCACAAATCGCACCATAAGGTAGCAACAATTACCATGGCAAATATTGCTCAGCAGAAGGGCGTTCTTGATGTTGATAACGGAGTTGTCAAATCTTTTAGGGAAAAAGATGATTCTGACGGAGCGCTTATAAACGGCGGCTATATGATTTTCAATCCGAAGATCTTTGATTATCTTGATGACGATAACACTGTACTTGAGCAGGGACCTATGCGGAAGCTTGCTGCTGAAGGTGAACTTATGGGATTCAAGCATGACGGCTTTTGGCAGTGCATGGATACACAGCGCGAAAAGTTGAGACTTGAGGAATTATGGGCTAGCGGAAAGGCTCCATGGAAGAGATGGTAAAAAGGTGAGTACTACAAAAGTAAAGGTAGGAATTATTGGGACAGGAAATATAGGGACGGATCTTCTCATGAAGGTTCAGCGATCCAAGGTGCTTGAATGTGGTATTTTTGCAGGACACAATCCGGATTCGAGAGGGATTGAGAGGGCAAAAGAATTAGGAGTTCCAACAACCTGTGATTCTATCAGATATATTCAGGAGCATTCTGAGTGTTGTGACATTGTATTTGATGCTACATCAGCTAAGGTTCATACATTTAATGCACCTATTTTGAAGGATCTGGGTAAATACACTTTGGACCTGACACCAGCACATGTAGGCAAGTTCTGTGTGCCTCTTGTAAATCTTGAAGAGGCATTGGAGCAGGACAATGTTAATCTGATCACCTGTGGTGGGCAGGCTACAGTACCAATAGCATGTGCACTTGCATCTGTAGCAAACATTAAATACCTGGAGATAGTTGCAACAATATCTTCCAAATCTGCAGGCCCGGGGACCAGAAACAATATTGATGAGTTCACGCAGACAACCAAGGAAGCATTGATTGAGCTTTCGGGAGTAAAGAATACAAAGGCTATAATAGTACTTAATCCGGCTGAACCACCGATAAAGATGCATAATACTGTGTATGCGCTTATTGACGATCCGGACATGGATAAAATTAAAGCAGCTGTTCAGGAAATGGAGCAAAAGATTAGGAAATACGTTCCAGGATACAGGGTAATTGTCGGACCTGTATATGAGAACGGACGAGTTACCACTACTATTGAGGTTACCGGTTCAGGTGATTTCCTTCCTACTTATGCGGGGAATTTGGATATTATAACCTGTGCAGCGGTTGAAATCGCCGAGAATTATGCGAGGGAGAAGTTATTAAAGTGAGCAGGATCAGATTCTTTGATGCAACCTTGAGAGACGGCTCTCATGCAATTAAGCATCAGCTTACAAAAGAAACAATTGCATCCTATTGCCGCGCCATGGATGATGCAGGCATGTATTCGATAGTAGTTGGACATGGCAATGGACTTGGTGCTTCATCGCTTCAAGTGGGATTATCACTGCTTAGTGAAGAGGAGATGCTTACCACCGCAAGAGAGAATTTAAAGCATACCAAATTGGGAGCTTATCTGATTCCGGGGTTCGGTACTATAAAAGATAATATTGAACCAGCGATTGAATACGGAGTAGATATTTTCAAAATAGGGTGCCATTGCACTGAGGCAGATACTACCAGACAGCATATTGAGTATGTTAGGAATAAAGGACTTGAGGCTTACGGAATACTCATGATGTACCATATGGCTTCAACAGAGAGAATCCTTGAGGAAGCGCAGAAGATGCAGTCTTATGGAGCCAACGGAGTAATCCTTATGGATAGTGCAGGAGCCTCAACTCCGGAGATGGTAAAAAAAACAATTGCGACCCTGACAGATTATCTGGATATCAAGGTGGGGTTTCACCCTCATAACAATCTGGGGCTTGCTGTTTCAAATGCTTATATTGCGATTAAGGAAGGCGCCTCTATCATTGATGGAACCATAAGAGGTTTTGGCGCCGGTGCGGGTAATGTGCAGCTAGAAGCTCTTTCAGCTCTTTTACAGAAAGAAGGATATGAGCTTAATCAAGATCTATATAGACTTTTTGATGTTAGTGAAGAGATAGTTAAGCCACTTATGCCTGAAGACAGAGCACTTACTGATATCAGCATAGTAAGCGGAATGGCAGGTATTTTTTCTGCATTTAAGATACATGTGCTTAATGCGGCAAGAGAGTTTAATGTTGATCCGAGAGATATTATTATGGAACTCGGAAAAAGAAAAGTTGTTGGCGGACAGGAAGATATGATTGTCGAAGTGGCTCAGCAACTAGCTAATCCAATTCAGGCAGATGCGGAGTCATATATGTTAGAGTCTTTGACCTGATTATATGATGATAAATACAACTAAAGGAGATGGCACGGATGAACGTTTCTGAATTCATATTTGATTATTATAATAAAAAAGGTGTTGATTCTGTATTCATGGTTACAGGCGGACAGGCAATGTATCTTGATGATGCTGTTGGAAAAAACAAAAACTACAAGATTATCTGCCACCATCATGAACAGGCTGCAACAATGAGCGCAGATGCTTATGGACGAATCAAGAATAAGCCGGCAATTGCGCTTGTTACTGCTGGCCCGGGAAGTGTTAACGCTCTTAATGGAGTAGTTGGAGGTTATACTGACTCAGCACCGATGATAGTTCTTTCAGGACAGGCAAATCTTTCATTTGTACAGTATGAAGACAGGACAAATATACGTCAGTTTGGTGTTCAGGGAATCAATATCAGATCTCTTGTAGAGGGCAATGTTAAGTACTTTATAACAATTGATGATGTCAAGAAACTCACATATTATCTTGAATCAGCATATCAGGCTGCTACTACAGGAAGACCGGGACCGGTATGGATCGATGTGCCTTTGGACATTCAGAGAACTGAGGTGCCATTGGAGGATCAGATCGCTGCTCCTGAACCTGACGATTTTACTGACAGATACTTGCTTGATAAGACAGTGGATTCAGCTGTTAAACATTTGCAGACAGCAAAGAGACCTGTTTTCCTTGCCGGGCAGGGAGTAAGCTTATCCGGTTCAAGAGAGGCTTTCAGAAAACTTGTTGAAATGGCTAAGGTTCCTGTTATAACAGCCAGACTTGGAATTGATCTTATCGAATCTGACAGCGAATACTATGTTGGACGCCCCGGAAACTATGGAGAGCGCTCAGCTAACTTCGGAATTCAGAATGCTGATGTGATCATATCACTGGGCTGTCGTATGGCATCATCTCTGGTGGGCCATGCTCCGGAACAGTTTGGTAAGAACGCATATAAGATTGTAATTGATATAGATGAAGAAGAGCTTAAGAAGCCGGGAGTTAAGATCCAGGAAAAGGCTAAGCTTGATTGTAAGGTATTTATTGATGCGCTTATTGAAAGACTTGGCAATACTCAGCTGCCTGAGTACGCTGAGTGGGTCAAGCAGTGCAATGTTTGGAAAAAGAAATATCCTGTAGTACAGCCTGAGTATAAAGATGAGAAACCTGTAAACTCATACTATTTTATTGATAAACTATCAGAACTTGCTCCAAGTACAGCCAATATTCTGGTTGATACAGGGTCATGCTTCCATGTTGCTTGTCAGACCTGGAAGGTTAAGAAGGGACAGCAGTTCCTGACTACCGGTGGTTTGTCTTCAATGGGATACTGGTGTGCCGGAATAGGCGCATGTGTTGCAAATGGTGGTGATGAAACAATCATTATTACCGGTGACGGAAGCCTTCAGATGAATATTCAGGAATTTGCTCCTATTCATCACAACAATATGCCAATAAAGACATTTGTTTTGAATAATAATGGTTATCTTCTTATCCGTACTACTCAGCGCAACTTTATGGAAGACAGATTTGTGGGTGAGGGCCCTGAGTCAGGTGTATGGTGTCCGGATCTTGAGAAGATAGCGGCAGCTTATGAAATTCCATTTATCAGAATTAACAGTGTCGATGAGATTGAGAGCAAGGTTAAGCAGGTATTTGAGACTAAAGGACCTGTTATCTGTGAAGTTATGACTCCCGAGTGGCAGCTCCTGATACCAAGAATCACATCAGAAAAGATGCCTGACGGAAGGCTTGTCGCACATGAATATTCTGATATGTTCCCGTTTCTTTCACGAGAAGAATATGCGGAGAATATGATTGCAGAAAAGTGAAAATAGAAGGTCGGTTTTATGAAAACAATATCGGTAATGATCCCCTGCTATAATGAACAGGAAAATGTTGAGCCTCTTTATGAGGCTATAAAAGATGTAATTCTGCGGGAACTTCCGGAATATAATTATGAAATACTTTTTATAGACAATAAGTCCAGAGATAATACAAGAAATCTTCTTCGCGGAATATGCGAGAAAGATCATCATGTAAGGGCAATCTTTAACATGAAGAACTTTGGACAGTTTAATAGCCCATATTATGGATTGTGCCAGACAAGCGGTGATTGCACAATTATGATGTGTGCTGATTTTCAGGACCCTGTTGAGCTCATTCCCACTATGGTTCGGGAATGGGAGAAGGGCAATAAGGTCATTTGTATGATCAAGACATCCAGTATGGAGAACAAATTGATGTACTGGATGCGAGGTGTATATTACAAGATGATCAAGGCTATGAGTGATGTTGAACAGATCAAACAGTTTACCGGTTTTGGTTTGTATGACAGGAGCTTTATTAATGCGATAAAGCAGCTTAAGGATCCAACTCCTTTTCTTCGCGGAATCGTTGCTGAGTATGCGCCTGATCATCTTGAGATACCTTATACTCAACAGAAAAGAAAAGCAGGAAAGACTAAAAACAATTTCTTTACTCTTTTTGATGCAGCGATGTTAAGTTTTACCAGTTATACAAAGGGTGGACTTCGAATTGCAACCTTTGCAGGATTTACAATCGCAGGGTTCAGCATGCTGGTTGCTCTGGTTTACTTTATTCTTAAGCTGTGCTTTTGGAACTTATTCACGATCGGATACGCCCCAATATTGATAGGTGTATTCTTCCTGGGCGGTATGCAGCTATTTTTCATCGGACTGCTTGGTGAGTATATCATGGCCATGAATGTACGTGTCATTAATCGTCCACTCGTAATAGAGGAAGAGAGAATCAACTTCGATGAATAAAATTGTTATTACCGGTGCTACAAGCATGATCGGTGTAGCATTGACGGAAGTAGCTGTGAGAGAAAACGCAGAAGTCTATGCCATTATAAGACCAGGTACTAGTAGGACTGACAGAATTGTTACATCACCAAAGGTTCATGTCGTATATGCTGAGCTAGACTCTCTTGAGGATGTTAGTGGAATACCTTCTGACTGTGATGTCTTTTACCATCTTGCGTGGGCTGGTACAGGAAGAACGCAAAGAGATGATGCTCAGATTCATGAAAAGAATATCAAATATACTCTAGATGCTGTTAATCTCGCTAAAAAGGCTGGATGCAAGAGATTTGTCGGCGCCGGATCTCAGGCAGAGTATGGCCCGGTGGACGGAATAATTGATATCAATACGAAATATGAGCCTGTTATGGCTTATGGAATAGCTAAGTTTGCGGCAGGTAAGTTGGCAGAAAAGCTATGTACAGAAAACAATATGGAATTTGTGTGGGGCAGAATATTCAGTGTATATGGTCCACACGATAATGCTGGAACAATGCTGGACCAGGCTATAAGCAGCTTCTTGAAGAGAGAAAACGCCAGCTTTTCAGCGGCGACTCAAATGTGGAATTACCTCTATGAGTCTGATGCTGGAGAAATATTTTATAGGCTGGGGAAGTCTGAAGTTAAGCCGGGAACATACCTCGTAGCCCACAATGAATCGATGCCACTTAAGGAATACATTAAAGTGATGATGAGTGTTTACGGCCCGGAAGCGAGAGCCGATTTTGCTCCAATAACTAATCCGGCCCCTCTAGGGTTAAATGTCGATGCCGCATCAACATTTGAAGCTATAGATTATGTACCTAAAGTGTCGTTTGAGCAGGGAATTAAAAAGATGATAGATTCGAGAAAATGATGTTTCTATCGTACTTTACGAAGAATAAGGATAAAGAGAGAAAGATATGCAAACACAGGAAGAAGCTAAAAAGCAGATTTTAGATTTAGTAGCGGATTACGCTAAAAAATATCATAACCAGAACAAAGAATTTCATGAAGGAGACCGCATACCATATGCTTCACGTGTTTATGACGAGAAGGAAATGGTTAACCTTGTAGACAGTGCACTTGAGTTCTGGCTCACATCAGGAAGATATACTGATGAGTTTGAGGCTAAGCTTGCAAAGTATCTTGGGGTTAAGTACTGCGCACTTGTTAATTCAGGTTCATCCGCTAACCTTATAGCGTTTATGGCTCTTACTTCCCCGCTTCTTGGGGACAGAAGAGTCAGACAGGGAGATGAAGTCATTACAGTGGCAGCAGGTTTCCCGACTACAGTAACTCCTATTATTCAGTATGGTGCAGTTCCTGTATTTGTTGATGTCACAATTCCCGGCTACAACATTGATGTAAATGAGCTTGAGAAGGCTCTTTCAGATAAGACCAAGGCTGTTATGATAGCTCATACGCTTGGTAATCCATTTGATCTTAAGGCTGTTAAGGCCTTTTGCGACAAGCATGGACTCTGGCTTGTTGAGGACAACTGTGATGCACTTGGAAGTCAATATGAGATAGATGGAGTTAAAAAGTTTACAGGTACTGTGGGAGACATTGGAACCAGCAGTTTCTATCCTCCACATCACATGACCATGGGAGAAGGCGGAGCTGTTTATACAGACAATCCTCTTCTTAACAAGATTGCGCGCTCAATGCGCGACTGGGGACGCGATTGTGTTTGCCCTTCAGGACGAGACAATCTCTGTGGCCATAGATTTGACAAGCAGTATGGAGAACTTCCTTTCGGATACGATCACAAGTATGTATATTCACACTTTGGCTATAACCTTAAAGCCACAGACCTACAGGCATCCGTGGGATGCGCTCAGCTTGATAAGTTCCCGGGCTTTGTAGAGAGAAGAAAGTATAACTTCGCATTCCTTAAAGATCTTCTTGTAAAGGGCGGAGCAGAGGAAAAGGTAATTCTTCCTGTTGCTACTGAAAATTCTGATCCAAGCTGGTTTGGATTTATTATGACCTGCCAAGAGGGCGTTGACCGCAAAAAGGTGGTTGACTATGTTGAGGAACATGGAATTCAGACCCGTATGCTCTTTGCCGGAAATCTTACAAAGCACCCTTGCTTTGATGAGATGCGCGCAACAGGAGAAGGCTATCGCGTAGTTGGAGACCTTAAGAACACAGACCGCATCATGACTGACAGTTTCTGGGTTGGAGTTTATCCGGGAATGACAGATGATAAGCTCAGCTACATGGCTAAGATCATTCTTGAGGCAATCAATCTATGAATGTGATTTGGAAAATAATTGAGACTATAGCAGAAGCGGTATTCCGCTTCTGCTTTCGTGTGATTGGAAAAGAATACACCGAAGGTGTTCACAAATCTCTTATGCAGTTTGTGAAATTTGGAATAGTGGGAGTCAGTAATACGGTGTTATCTTATGTGCTGTATACTGTATCGCTTTTGCTCATGAAAAAAGCCGGTATTTTTGCAGGCTTTGACTATTTGATCGCACAGATTATTGGATTTGTCCTGAGTGTTCTCTGGTCGTTCTACTGGAATAACAAGAAGGTCTTCGTTCTCCAGGAAGGCGAGAGCAGAAATATGTGGAAAGCTCTGATTAAAACTTACATATCTTACTCATTCACAGGTCTTTTCCTGAACAGCATCCTGATTGTTTTATGGATAAGAGTGCTCGGTATTTCTGAGTTTATTGCGCCTATTATCAATCTGATTATCAGTGTTCCGCTTAACTTCATCATCAATAAGTTTTGGGCGTTTGGAAGCAATTCGAAAAACGCCAGGTAAAATTATGAGAATGCCCTAAATTATGCGAAAAAAGGCAATGAAATAATGATTCGGTTGTGGAAAGTTGTGGAGAGTTGTGGACATTAAATATAGTTGTGGAGAGTTGTGGAAAGCTGTGGAAGGAATTATAATATCATTATGATGATCGTTTCTTAATCCATGAGGTATTTCATATGAGAGAGTTTAAGACTATTAATAATCCATATACATTACAGTTTAGCTATATTCCGCCACAATTTATTGAGAGATCAGCGGTCACAAATGAGATAATAGAGAATTTTGTTCGAGATGTTCCGACTTACAGAGGCATTTTTATTACGGGCGTAAGAGGCTCAGGGAAAACTGTAATGCTTGGCGATATACGAAACAAGATATCCGCAATGGATGGGTGGATCGGAGTAGATATTAATCCTGAGACGGATCTACTTGATTCTTTGGCTAGGGCCCTATACATAATTCCTGATATAAGGGCTTTATTTGTTAAGGCCAAGCTTGATGTATCAGTTCTTGGAATGGGCTTACATATCGAGAATGCGGAGCTTATCGCTTCAAATGCTGAGGATGCTCTTAAGATTATGCTTCAGATTCTGAAAAGAGAGAAACGGAAAGTACTTGTTACAATTGATGAAATTGTCTATAGCAAAGACGTGGCGAAGTTTTCTCATGCATTGTCTTCGTATGCGAGTGCAGACTACGATATCTTTGTGTTGATGACAGGACTGGTTGAAAATATTAAAGCGATTAAAAACAACAAATCACTTACGTTTCTGTACAGGGCTAAAGTCAAAGCGTTAGAAATTCTTAATGTTACGGCAATCTGCAAGGACTATGAAGAAACACTTCATATTACCAGAGAAAAAGCTGAGAAACTTGCTTTTGAAACCAAGGGATATTCATTAGCTTTTCAAGCATTGGGGTTTCATTATTGGAATGCTCTATGTGAGAGGAAAGAATCAGAAATTGATGATGAGGCGGTTTTTAGGGACTTGGATATAACTCTCTCAGAATTTGCATATGATAAGATTTGTGATGAGTTATCAGCCAATGATTTAAAAGTACTTAGAGCCATGGCTGAAATAATGAACAAAACAGGGGAGACAGTTATTAAAGTTGATGCGATCAGAAATGCTATAGGAATGACGTCGGATACGTTTACAACCTACAGGAAAAGACTTGTTGAAGGTGGATTATTAGATGGTAAGAATTATGGCCATTTAAGGATGCTTCTTCCTAGATTTGATAAATACTTAATAATGGCATCAAAATGGAATTGAAGAGTTGGAGAGAAAATGATGAATTTCAATAAGATGAAAGACTTCTATCAGGGGAAAAGAGTATTTGTGACAGGTCACACCGGATTTAAAGGGAGCTGGCTCTGCGTTCTTCTTGAGGTTCTTGGTGCGGAAGTTTATGGCTTTTCTCTTGAACCAAATACTGAGCCCGGCCTTTTTAATATTTTAGGATTATCAGATGACATGCATAGCACGATAGGTGATATCAGGGATATGGAAAGCCTTGAAAAGGCTTATGCTGCGGCAAATCCTGATGTTGTACTTCACCTTGCAGCCCAGCCTATAGTAAGGGATTCATACAAGGATCCAAGATATACTTATGAAACCAATGTTATGGGAACGGTTAACATCCTTGAATGCCTTAGAAATCATCCGGGCGCTATAAGCTTTCTCAACGTTACAACAGACAAGGTATATGAGAATAATGACCTTGAGAACCATGGCTTTAAAGAGGATGAGAAGCTTGACGGATA
>JAEEGL010804205.1_pt1 | contig 24042 bp, 26 predicted proteins | sample 9134231 | NCBI WGS metagenome assembly JAEEGL01 (sample SAMN16246548, study PRJNA631951) | gut metagenome | biome: gut microbiome; feature: rumen; material: fiber-attached | host: Bos | place: Iran: Karaj | collected 2018-10
AAAGATAAAACAAAAGTAAGTGTTTATGCAAAATAAGCACTTTTTTTATAATATTTTATGATAGAATTACATTGTAAGGTAGTCTAATATGAACGAATTTGAACCAAAGAAAAAACTAAAATAATAAATAAAGAATTTTTAGCAAAACACTCTTATGTATTCGTATTAGCATTATTATTAATTGGTGGAATAAGTTATGGTTATACATTTTTTACTCAGAATATGAAAATAGCTAGCGGAAGTATAACAACCGCTAATTTAACAATTAATTTTACTGATAAAAGTATTAATGCAAGTGGTTTAAGTGTACCAGCTAATGATCAAGAAGGATTAAGTGAATTTAGTAAGAGTTTAACTATTACTAATGAAACAATAATTGATGGACAAGTTAAATTAACTTTAACAAGAGCAAGTGGACTAGCCTTAAATGATTTAAGATATATAATTGAATTCAATTTAACTGGATATAAATATGTTAAAAACAATTATTTTGGAACTAGTGTTACAAAAAATGGTACAAATTATACGTTGCAAAATATAATTGAATTAGAAAATTACAATAATTTGGATAGTTTGGCCACACATCATTATACTTGTGTCAATGCAGGACTTACTGAATGTGAAAAAGTGGCATATATTTATTACATCAGAAGTGATCAGGCCTATTATATCCTTCTTGAAGATGATGCAATGAGTATTGAAGATGCCATAAATAAAATGCAAATTAATACCAAAGACTCAACGATAAAAGCTGTAATTGATAATTGGTTTAAAACAAATTTAACCAATGAAATAAATGCTAATATTTCCAATTATCAAACATATATAGAAGATACCATATATTGTAATGAGCAAAGAATGAATACATTAGGAACTGATCAAACAAAAATAAATAATGGCTGGATAGCAAATGGTGGAGGAATGAATAACGAACTATATTATTTAGGTTATGGAAGAAGTAATTAGGCGTAGGAACATGAGAACCAGATAGTTCACTTAAAATTGTGGAATAAATAGTGAGTTCAGAGAATTTTAAAATAATTCTCTTTTTTATATTAAATTAAAATAATTAATAAAAAAAATATAATGTAATTTTTTGTTAATAATAATCTTTTTTAAAAGTATATTTGATATAATATAGTGGTTAAGTAGGTGTATTATGAAAAGAACAGAAGTAGATCGTAGTAAAGTTTCTCCTATGATGGCTCATTATTTGGAAGTTAAAGATAAATACCCGGATACGATTATTTTTTATCGACTTGGCGACTTCTATGAAATGTTTTTTGATGATGCAGAACTTGTTTCCCATGAACTAGAGCTTACTTTAACTGGACGTAATGCTGGTCTTTCTGAAAGAGTTCCAATGTGTGGTGTACCATATCATGCATATGAGACATATATGCAAAAACTATTGGATCGAGGCTATAAAGTAGCTATTTGTGAGCAATTAGAAGATCCTAAAATGGCTAAGGGCATGGTTGACCGTGATGTTATTGAAGTAATAACCAAGGGGACTATTCTTGATAATATGCTAGATGAAAAGAGCAATAATTATTTAGCTAGTGTATATGATTTTGAATATTCTTTTTGCTTGTCGTACGCGGATATTTCCACAGGAGAAATTAATACTATTATATTAGATAATGATGTGGATTTATTAAAAGAAATTGTTAATAAAAATATTAAAGAGTTAATATGTAATGATAAAATAGATCGAGAATTAATTTATAAATTAAAGAATAATTATCATATTTTAGTTACCGTAACCGATACTTTATGTGAAGATCCAGTTTATAAATACATTTATAGTGATATTACTGACATTAGATTAGTTACTGGTATTAAACATTTATTGGCATATGTAACAGAAACTAAAAAAGTAACTTTAACACATTTGAAAAAAGCAAATTTTTATCATGAAAGTGATTATTTACAATTTGATATTCATACCAAAAGAAACCTAGAATTAACCGAAACTATTCGAGATAATTCTAGAGCTTATTCTTTATTGTGGCTTTTAGATAAAACTAAAACTGCTATGGGAAGTAGATTTTTAAAAAGAAATATTGAAAGCCCATTATGTAAGCGCTTTGAAATCGAAAGACGATATGATATTGTTTCAAAACTATTAACGGAGTTTATCTACAAAGAGGAATTAGGAAATTTATTAAATGAAGTCTATGATTTAGAGCGACTTTGTGGAAGAATTAGTTATGGTAACATTAATGCTCGTGATATGCTTCAGCTTTTACGAAGTTTAAAAGTTTTACCAGATATTAAATCAATTTTAAATAATATTCATTATGATAAAGATATTAAAACATTAGCTGAATTATGTGAATTATTAGATAAAAGTATTAACCCTGATGCGCCAATCACTTTGCATGATGGTGATTTAATTAAAGCGGGATATAATAGTGAACTTGATGAATTAAAAAGCGTACGTAAAAATAGCAAAGATTATATTTTAAATATTGAAAATTTAGAAAAAGAAAGAACTGGAATTAAAAATTTAAAAATTGGCTATAATAAAGTTTTTGGTTATTATATTGAAGTGAGTCGTGGAAATATCCCTTTAATTCAAGAAGATTGGGGATATATTAGAAAACAAACTTTAACAACGGGAGAAAGATATATTACTCAAGAATTGAAAGAAAAAGAACAAATAATTCTTGGAGCTGAAGAAAAGATAATTAACTTAGAATATAACTTATTTGTGGAAATTCGTGATATAGCCAAAAAATATATTGGAGATTTGCAAGAAATTAGTTTAGTTCTAAGTGAACTAGATATGCTACTTGCTTTTGCCAATGTTTCAGAAGCTAATAGTTATATAAGACCAGAAATAACAGATGAAAGAGTAATTGATATTGAAGAAGGACGTCACCCTGTGGTCGAAAAAGTTAATAAGGATAATTATGTTCCTAATGATATTAAAATGGATGATAAAACAGATATTTTATTAATTACTGGTCCTAATATGGCTGGTAAAAGTACTTACATGAGAGAGTTAGCTATAATTTCTGTTATGGCTCAAATTGGCTCATTTGTTCCTTGCAAAAAATGCATTATTCCTATTTTTGATAAAATATTTACTCGAATTGGAGCAAGTGATGATTTAGTGGGTGGAGAAAGTACTTTTATGGTGGAAATGAAAGAAGCTAATCGAGCTATTACTGATGCCACGGAAAATAGTTTAATTCTTTTTGATGAATTAGGTCGTGGAACGGCAACTTATGATGGTATGAGTTTGGCAGAGGCAATACTTGAATATATTCATAATCATATTCATGCTAAGACAATGTTTTCAACCCATTATCATGAATTAACTGGAATGTCAAAGAAGTTACCTAAAATCAAAAATGTTCATGTCAGTGCTGAAGAAAATAATGGTAATATTATTTTTCTACATAAAGTAAAAGATGGAGCAATTGATAAAAGTTATGGTATTAATGTTGCATCTCTTGCTAAACTTCCGAAGGAAGTAATAGATAGAGCCAACGAAATTCTCTTAAATCATGAAACTAATGCTAAAAATAAAAAAGTAAGTAATGTTTTACAAACTTCATTTGATTTTGGAGAAAATAATACACATCAAGATTTATTAGATGAAATTAGTAAAATTAATCCTCTTGAATTAACACCAATGGAGGCAATTAATAAATTATATGAAATAGTGGAAAAAGTTAAAAAGGAGAAATAAAATGGAAAAATTATTAAATAAATTAAATGATTTATGGGTAGATGCAGGTATTAAATTAGTGTATGTCTTAGTAATTTTAATTGTGGGTGGAAGATTAATTAAATTAATTACCAAACTAGTATCAAAATCAAGACCTTATAAAAAATTAGATAAAAGTGTGGCTAGTTTTTTACTTAGCTTTATTAAAGTAGCATTAAATATTTTATTATTAGTTATTATGGCTAGTGTTATTGGTATTCCATCGGCTTCAATTGTTACTTTAATAGGTTCAGCTGGTGTTGCTATTGGATTAGCTATGCAAGGAGGTTTATCTAATATAGCAGGTGGTCTTATTATATTAATCTTTAAGCCGTTTAAAGTAGGAGATTTTATTGATACACATACTGATTCTGGAACGGTTAAATGTATTTCACTATTCTACACTACGCTGACAACTATTGACAATCGAACAGTGTCAATACCAAACGGTAATTTAGCTAATTCATCATCAGTTAATTTTTCCAATGAAAAAGAAAGACGCTTAGATATAAGTATGGATATCTCATATAATAATAAGATTGATAATGTTAAAAAGTGTATAGAGAGTGTTCTTTCAAAAGAAAAAAGAATTAATCGTGAAAAAGATATTTTTGTACGTGTGACAAACTATAAGGAAAGTAGCGTTGAATATACTATTAGAGTATGGGTATTAAAAGAAGATTATTGGGATACTAAATTTGATTTATTAGAAAATTTAAAGAATAAATTTGATCAAGATGGTATTGTAATACCATATAATCAATTAGATGTTCATATTGACAAGGACTAATTTTTATTAATCCTTTTTTATTGCTATTTAAAAATACTTATGTTATTATTATTTATGTAGAGTGGAGGAGTATATGTATACAGAAGATGATGAAGATGTTAAAGTAAAGAACAAAAGCTCCAATGGTGATTATAATGACTTTTATACATCATTTAACTCATTAGATAAAAAAGAAGAAAAAGAAGAAGCCAAAGGAAAAAAAGAAAAAAAGGAACCAGAAAAGGAAGAAAATATTGAAGTAAAAGATGAAGATGATTATTCGGATTTTTATGATACTGATGGGGAAATAGTAGTAGATACTTCTAAGAGTGACAAGATTAAAACGATTATTAAAATTGGTATTATAATGTTATTAGCAGTTGTTTTAGGAGTCTTAGTTTTAATTTTGATTAATAAAAATAGAGAACCAGATGATATTGAACTTAGTAAAAGTAGTTTTTCACTGAAAGTTGGTGAAAAAGAACATATCTCATATCGGATAGTTGATCCAAACAATGATGTTACATCAAAGTTTACAAGTTCAAATCCTAAAGTAGCTATTGTTGATGAAAATGGGGAGATAACAGCTGTAGGAGTAGGACAAGCTATTATTACTATTCATTATACAGTTAATGGAAAAGAGAAGTCGATAAAATGTACAGTGAAAGTACTGGGTGATAAAGAAACCGTTCCAACACCTATTTCACCGACACCTACTTCACCACCAGTAAAGAAAGATTTAACGCTTAGTTTAAAACCAAGTACTACTTCATGGAGTAATAAAGATGTGACTATAACTGTTGATGCAGCAAGTGATTATAATATAACTTCTCTTCAATATGCAATTAATTGTAGTAGTAATTGTAACTATAGTAATGTTGTTAATAATAAAATAGTTATATCTAGTAATGGTACAACAAAAGTTCGTGTTGTAGCAAAAGATAGTAAGAAAGAAGTAACCAAAGAAGTTACGGTTAAAATTGATAAAGAAGCTCCAACAGCAACATTAGATGGTGATAGTAATGTTGTTTCAAATATCGAAGCAAATGTTTGTGTATCTTGTACTGATACAATAAGTGGATGTAAACAAGCTAAGGTATGTAAGAAATTTACTTCAAGTCAATCTAATCAAGTAATAACTGTTTATGATAATGCAGGAAATAGTAAATCATCACCAGTTTTTAATGTAACTATAAACAAAGTAAATCCACCATGTAGTTTAAAAGTATCTAGTGATGGAACTGTATCGGCTATTTTAGGTGAAACACCTATATATTATGGATTTGATGCTAGCTGTACTGGTAGCAATGAGTTATCTAGAAAGATAACTATTAGTGCTTCAAAAAAAGGAGAAAAAGGTGCTAAGTTAGTTAACTATTATATAAAAAATAAAAAAGGAAATATTGGTAGCTGCTATGTAACTGTTATTAAAGAATGTGAATGTACAGATCCTAAATCAACAGATGCTAATTGCCCAGTGACATGTACATTTAGGGCTAATTAAAAAAGCAATTTGATTCCAATAATTATTAAAGTTATTCCACCAATTATGTTTGCATATTGGTGGATTTTTTTACTTAAAATTTTTCCTAAATAATAGCCAATATTACAAATAATAAAGGTAATAATACCAATAATAGTTGATGAAATAATAATATTAGTATTATTAAATGAAAAAGATAATCCAATTACTAAAGCATCAATACTAGTAGCCATAGATAAAAGAAATAATTCTTTATAATTAAATTTATTATCAAAAATAGTTATTTTATCTTCCTTAAGCATAATTATTCCAAGAACGATTAATAAGATAGATGAAAAATAACTTTGATAGTTTATAATTCGACTACTTAATATATTACCTAAATAATAGCCAATTACAGGCATTATAAATTGAAAAAATGCAAAGGAAGTAGTGATGGTTAAGCCAATTTTAAAATTATTATTTAATAGTCCTTTACAGATACTAATGGTAAATGCATCCATAGAAAGAGATATTCCGATTAAGATTATTTCAATTATATTCATGTTAACCTCTATAAATATTATTTACATTTATAAAAATTATTCTTAATCTAGTAAATTAAATTATTTTATGATAGAATAATAATGTTTAAAGGAGGCGTTATGAAACCAACTGTTGCCTTAGTGGGACGACCAAATGTCGGAAAGAGTACTTTATTTAATAAAATTGTTGGAAAAAAAATATCCATTATTGAGGATACTCCAGGTGTAACAAGAGATCGTATTTATAGTGAAGTAAGTTACGGTAATTTTAAGTTTAATTTAATTGATACAGGTGGTATTGATATTAGTAACGGTAACTTTAATGATGAGATAAGAATTCAAGTAGAAATAGCTATTGATGAGAGTGATGTCATCATATTTTTAGTTGATGGTATAGATGGACTTAATCAAAATGATTATGTTGTTCGTGATATGTTAAGAAAATCTGGAAAAAGAGTCATTGTAGCTATCAATAAAACAGATAATAAGTTAAGCTTGGAACATAAATATGATTTTTATGAATTAGGTTTTAAAGATTATGTAGAAATTAGTGGTGAACATTCAAGAGGTGTGAATGAACTATTGGATTTAGTTGTTAGTGAATTTACGGAATATATAGAAGAGAAAACAGATCCAAGAGTTAAGTTTTCAATTATAGGAAGACCTAATGTCGGTAAAAGTAGTTTAGTTAATGCTCTGTTAGGTGAAGAAAGAGTAATTGTTTCTGATATAGCCGGTACTACAAGAGATTCAACAGATTCTGTTCTCAAGTATCATAATGAAGAATATGTCGTTATTGATACTGCGGGAATTAGAAAACATGGTAAAATATATGAAAACATTGAAAAATATAGTTTACTTCGTAGTATGAAAGCTATTGATAGAAGTGATATATGTATTTTGGTAATAGATTCTATAAGTGGGATAACATCTTTAGATAAAAATATTATTGGAATGGCTCTTGATGCAGGTAAAGGACTTATTATGGTTGTTAATAAGTGGGATGTTAAAAATGAACTTAATATGTCAGAATATGAAAAATTAATTCGTGCTGAATTTCAATTTTTAAGTTATGTACCTGTAGTATTTGTTTCTGCAAAGGAGAAAAAGAGAATTCACTTAATTATGGAAGAAGTAGTAAAAGTTTCTTTAAGTATAAAAAAGGAAATTAAGACTAACGTTTTAAATGATGTAATAAATGATGCATATATTTTAAATCCTCCACCATCATATAAAGGAAAAAGGCTTAAAATATATTTTGTAAATCAGGAAGGAATTAAACCACCAAAGTTTATCTTTCATGTTAATAATAAGGGTTTAGTTCATTTCTCATATTATCGTTATTTAGAAAATAAAATTCGTGAATCATTTGATTTTTATGGAACACCAATTATTTTAAAATTTAAAAATCGAGGAGAAGAATAATGGTCATAAAAGATAATTTTAACAAGAAAGATGTTAATCCTCTTGATGACTATGTAAGTGTGGGTAAAGGAAGCCATTCTTTAGATAGGGAATTTGAAAGGGAAAGACAAGGATTTATTAAAGAAAATATGAATAATAAAGTACTTGAAGATCTTCGTGAAAATCATGATGTAATTGATGATAAAGATGAAGATGAGTGGAAATTGTTTAGGTAGAAAATAACTTTTAGCATATAGTATACTAGAGGTGAATAATGAACGATAATTTTTTTTCTAAAGTAGAAAAGAAAACTAAAATAAACAAGAGTACAATTATGGATTTAGCTAGTAAGCTTCAAAATGGGAATATGAAAGATAAGAGTACTTTATCTTCAGTGATTGATGAATTATGTGTATTAACAGGAAGAGATATTAGTAATGAAAAAAAAGATAAAATAATAAGTGCAATTGTAAATGATAAAGTGCCAAATAACATTGAAAACAAATTTTAGGAGTGGATATGAAGAAATGCGTTGTAGTAATTAATCCGACTAGTGGGCATGGATTAAATGAAAGACTAGCAGGTAAAATAGAAGAAGTATTAAAAGAATATCACTATATTCCAGAAGTTCATATTACAAAATATGCTTCTCATGCGGAAGAGATTGTGGAATACGCTGATTGTGATTTATTAATTTCCGTTGGTGGGGATGGAACTTTTTATGAGGCCATGAATGGTAATTTTAGAAGAAAAAAAAGACTTATTTTAAGTCATATTCCAGTTGGAACAACTAATGATGTTGGTCATATGTATGGATTAGGAAAAGACATAATACAAAATTTAAAAGACATTTTATCTGGGGTTATTAAAAAGATTGATATATGTTCAATTAATGGACGAAGCTTTGTTTATGTAGCTAGCTTTGGTAAATTTATGGAAATACCTTATGAGACGCCACAAAAATTAAAACATCGAATCGGTCATGCAGCTTATCTTATGAGTGGGGCAAAAGAAGTATTTAAAAGAACTAAAAAATATGATGTTACATATGAAATTGATGGTATTAAACATAATGGTAAATACTCTTTTATTATTATTTCTAATGCAAATAGAATAGCAGGTATTAATAATTTTTATCGTGATATGAAATTAGATGATCATAAATTTGAAGTAATGTTTTGTAGCATTAGTAATTTAGCTAAATTAGCTCATGCATTTTATACTTTAAAAACTAGTGATATTTCATATATTAATGGGGTTGAATGTTATAAGACAGATAATCTTAAAATAACTTTTAATGATGGTATTAAACCTTGGTGTTTGGATGGTGAAAAGTTTGATGCTAAAACAACTTTTTTTGAAATTGATACAGAAAAATCTGTTAAGATGTTAGTTCCAAGGAAAAATGTTGATAAATTATTTTTAAAATAGTATAATTGTAAGAGAATAGATAGGTGAAGAATATGGATGATAAGGGAATGTTAGAAAGATACGGTGAAAATTTTACAGAGAGAGTTTATATAACTAATCCTGCTATTGGTAGAGATGAAGAAATTCGAGAACTAATATTAATTCTATTAACACCTGAAAAATCTGGTATTTTAGTTGGTAAACCAGGTATTGGTAAAACAGCAATTGTAGAAGGACTAGGATATCGTATTCAACGAGGTGAGGTTCCTGATGCTTTAAAGGGATATAGTATTTGGAAACTTAATACAGCCTCTCTTATCGGAGTTATGCCAGGGACTAATGAACCTAAAATTACCATGCTATTAAGTGAAATCAGAGAAAAAGAAAAGTTAATTCTTTTTATTGATGAAATTCATACTTTAATTGGAACTGAAGCAGGAGCTGGAGGAATGGATTTTGCTCAGGTATTTAAACCAGGACTTGATCGTGGTAATATAAAAATAATTGGAGCAACAACAACGGAAGAGTATGATCGATATGTTTTACGTGATAAAGCATTCGTTAGACGTTTTCAAAAAGTTGAAGTAGAAGAACCAAATAGAGAACATACAATAAAAATAATGATGGGAACACTTCCTAAACTTGAATATAAAACCCATGCTAAAATGAAATATACACCATTTATTCAAGAAAAAATAATGGCTTTTATTGTTGATATTACTAGTGAATTCAAAAGAGTATATGAGTATTCTGTAAGGTATCCAGATATAGCTTTAACTATTTTACAACAAGCCTTATCTTACGCTGTTTTTGATAATAAAAAAGAAGTTGATATTAGAGATGTAAAAAAAGCTATTCAAAACACAAAATTAGTATATCCTGATGTCATAAAAAAAGAAATGAATAATTTCTACAGTGAGTTTAGTGATATTTATAGAATGGAAACTCCACAAAGATTAAAGGGAGAATAACTATGAAGAATGTTTCAAGAGTAGTTTATTCTATTAAATTAATATTGTTTATTACACAATTTTATTTTATGTTTCTAATGCTGCATAATATTTTAGATACTAGGATATATGGTATTGTATTTTTATTATTTTATTTTATTTTTGCAATAAAAGAAATATTAGAATTATTATCTAAAAAAGAAAGATTTAAAAATGATATAATCTATAATATTATGAAAATTGGTGTTTATGGATATTTATTATTTATTTCTATTAAAACTTATTTATCTAAAATATATGTCACAAGAATTACAATGAATTATTTTATAATAAATTATATTATTTTAAGTTTATTAATTATATTTATTATTATATATAGCTATTTAGAATTTAAGTCATCAAAAAAATGATGACTTTTTTTATTATACAACTTTATCAAGTGTTTTCGAAATTTTATTCAGTCACCATTAATTATTAAAACAAAAGATTTACAAAAATTCACCCATTTTTCTATGCATGCTTTGTAGCAGAATTTTTTTCTAAATAAAATAAATTACATATGTTAATAAAGATATGATAGTTTTGATTAACATACTCTTGTTAAACTCAATGGTATGGACAGAATATCATTATTTTGATAAAATTAAAGTGGTGATGTAAATGAGAGAAAAATTACAAATATTACTTAATAATAGTTATGCAAAATATTCTAATTATCGTGTAGCTTGTATATGTGTTATGAATGATGGAAACGAAATAAGTGGGGTAAATGTGGAAAACGCTTCATACGGTGCAACAATATGTGCAGAACGTGTGGCAATTACAAGTGCAATAGCTAAAGGATATAAAAAAGGTGATTTTAAGGAACTTCATGTGATGGTTGATAGTGATAAAATAGGGATGCCTTGTTTTATCTGTCGTCAAGTAATTAGTGAATTTATGGATAATGAAGATCAAATATTTGTTTATTCAAGAAATGACACAAAATCATTTAAAGTAGCTGAAATATGCCCATATCCATTTAATGAGGAAAATTTATGAAAAGTGGAATGGTAAGTATTGTTGGACGTCCTAATGTTGGTAAAAGTACATTACTTAATGAAATATTAAATAAAAAAATAGCTATTACTAGTGATAAAGCAGGAACAACAAGAAATTTAATTCTTGGTGTTTATAATGATATAGATTCTCAAATCGTTTTTGTAGATACACCTGGTATTCATAAACCACAACATAAACTAGGTAAAGTATTAAATGATAAAGCATATTTAATGACTGATAGTATAGATTTAATATTATTTATGGTCGATATATCAAAAGGTTTTGGTAAAGGAGATAAGTTTGTTCTTGATCGTATTACTAGTGCAAATACAAACGTTATTTTATTACTAAATAAAATTGATAATATAAATAAAGAAGAATTGATTAAAAGAATTGATGAAATAAAAGATATTTATGATTTTAAAGAAATTATTCCTATATCAGCTATAAAAAAAATAAATATTAATGATTTAATTAATACAATAAAAAAATATTTACCAAATGAAGGTAAGTTTTATGATGATGATTATATTACTAATCAGCCAATGTCATTAATTATATCAGAGCGTGTTCGTGAGAAAGTATTACGTCTTACACATGATGAAATACCACATACTGTAACTTGCATAATTGATTCATTAGATGAAGATGAAACTATTATTAAAGTTGGTGTTACCATTGTGGTGGATAGAGAGAATTTAAAGAAAATATTAATCGGTAAAAACGGATCAATGCTAAAAGAGATTGGCACTAAAGCAAGAATTGATTTAGAAGAATATTTCAATAAAAAAGTTTTCTTATCTCTTTATGTTAAAGTAATTAAAAATTGGCGTGATCGAGATAATTTAATTAGTGAATTAGGTTTAAAAGATGATTTAAGTGAATAAAAATATTAAATAATATCATTATAATAGTGGTGATAAAATGAAAAAACTATTATGGAATTTATTTAATAAAACAGGTAATATTAATTATTATTTGCTGCTTAGTCGTGTAAGGAGTAGAAATGCAACTAAAAACAAAGGGAATCGTTCTTACTGAAACACCATATAGTGAAACAAGTAAAATACTTAATGTATTAACTCTTGATTATGGTTTAATTGGAATAATTTCAAAAGGATGTAAAAATCTTAAAAGCAAATTACGTGGTGTTAGTAATAAAATGAATTATGGTGAATATACCATTAATTATAAAGAAAAAGGATTAAGTACTTTAATTGAGGGAACAACTATTGATTCTTTTAAGAATATCTATGTGGATATGAAAAAAGCTATGTATGCTTTTTATTTAATGGATTTAACGTCTCAAGTATTAAAAGAAAATAATAATAAAGAAATATTTAATTTATTAGTACCAGCATTAACTAAAATAAATGAAGGATTAAGTCCAGAACTTATTAGCAATATTGTGGAAATAAAATTACTTGATTATTTAGGAGTAAGTCTTAATTTAGAAGAATGTGCTATTTGTGGAAGTAAAGATGATTTATTAACTATTGATATAGCAAATGGCGGTGTAATTTGTAAAGATTGTTATAATGATGGTTATGTTATGAATAACAAAGCATTATCTTTAATGCAATTATTAAAAAAAGTAGACATTAATAAATTAGAAACATTAGAAATAACAGATGAAGATGTTTTTAAAGAAATAGATAAATTTATTTATGAATACTATGCTAGTTACACTGGTGTTTATTTAAAGAAAAAAGATAAAATGTTAATTTAATAAGTCCACCTGATATTTATTGGGTGGACTTATTAATAAAAAAACTATGTTTTTAATTAATCTTATGATACACTAATATAGAGATGATGTTATGATAAAGTCAAAAAGACAAATGTTTATTGTAATTGGTGTTTTTGCCTTTATTATCAAATAACGACAAGTCATGACAAATGTTATGACTTTTTTCTTTTATTTTGTTTTGTTTATTGTTTAATGCTCATGTAAATGATATAATGATATATGTAGGAAAAGTGCATATGAGAGAAGAAATTTTAAAATTATTAAATGACGGAAAAGCTTTAGATTTTGTAGAAATAAGTAGAAGTCTAGGTTATACCAAAGATATGGATGAATTATTAGCTAGTACATTAACAGAAATGGTTAATAATTATGACTTGCATATAACAAATAAAAAGCGTTATATGTTATTTAAAAATAATGAGAAAAATGATAATTACTTCAAAGGTAAATTTATGGATACCAATGGAGCTTTTGGTTTTGTAAGAGTTGATGGTATTAGTGATGACATTTTTGTGCATGGTAGTAAAACAATGGGGGCTATTAATGGAGATGAAGTATTAGTTTATTTAACTAAGTTTGCCAAAGATGGAAGAAAAATGGAAGGTGAAATAGTTAAGATAATTAATCGTGAAGTTAATAATAAAGTTGGAGAAGTATATCATTACGACGGAAAAATAATGGTATCAATGGATGATAAAAAGTTTAAGAAGCTTATCTATTTAAAAGATAATTCTGAAACAAGGAAGTTAGTTGATGGAGATAAAGTTATAGTTTCATTTACAAGTAGTACAGCTGGTGATGATTTTATTAATGCTAATTTTGTTCGTAGAATTGGTCACATAACTGATCCAGGAATTGATATTTTATCAATTATTGCTGATCATGAGATTGAAACAGAGTTTTCAGATGAATACCTATTTGAATTATCAAAATTACCTACTAGTATATCTAATAAAGAAATAAATGATCGACGTGATTTACGTAATGAAATAATTTTTACCATTGATGGAGATGACACTAAAGATATAGATGATGGTATTAGTCTAAAGAAACTTTCTAATGGTAATTATGAATTAGGTGTTCATATTGCTGATGTTAGTTATTATATTAACGAAAATAGTGCATTAGACTTGGAAGCAAGAAAAAGAGGAACTAGTACCTATTTAGTTGACCGTGTTATACCAATGTTTCATCATCAAATATCTAATGGAATATGTTCATTGAATCCTGATGTTGATAGACTAACTATTTCCTGTGTTATGGAAATAAGTCCTGATGGTAAACTTGTTAACTATGAAATATTTCCAAGTGTCATTCACTCAAAAAAACAAATGACTTATAATAAAGTTAATGAAATATTGGAAGAAAATAGAATTCCAGAAGGATATGAAGAATTTGCTGATACGTTAAAATTGATGAATGAATTGGCTCATATTATTCGTAAAGAAAGAACTAGTCGTGGGGCAATTGATTTTGATACTGATGAAGCTAAAATAATAGCTGATACAGAAGGTAAGCCAATTGATATAGTGTTACGTAATCGTGGTGAAGGTGAAAAACTAATTGAAGACTTTATGGTTCGAGCTAATGAAACAGTAGCAAGTCACTTCTTTTATATGGATTTACCAAGTCTATATCGTATTCATGGTGCACCAGATGAAGAAAGACTTGAAAGATTTTTAAAGATTCTTAGTGGTTTAGGAATTAGTATTAAAGCTGATATAAAAAAAATGAAACCTAAAGTTATTCAATTAATTGTTGAAGAACTTAAGAAATATCCTGAGTTTCGTGTTTTATCAACTAAATTATTAAGTTGCATGGATAAAGCTATTTATAGTCCAGAAAATATTGGGCATTTTGCTTTAGCATCTAAAATATATACTCATTTTACTTCACCAATTAGGCGTTATCCTGATTTAATGATTCATCGTATGCTACATAAGTATTTCTTCTCAAAAGATGGAATATGTGAGGAAAATATTGAACATTTTAAAGAAATTCTTAGTGATATTGGTATTCATACTAGTGAAACAGAAAGAAATTCTGATGATTGTGAACGTGATGTAGAAGGAATGAAAATGGCTGAATTTATGGAAGCACACATTGGGGAAGAGTATGAAGGTATGATATCAGGAATAATGAACTTTGGTTTTTTTGTTCAACTCGATAATATGATTGAAGGTCTTGTTCCATACGAAAGCTTTAATGCTGATTTTGATTATGATCGTGATCTTGAGATGGTTCAAATCGATAATAAAATTTTCCGATTAGGTCAAAAAATTAAAGTTCGGGTAGAAAGTGTTTTAAAAGATGAAAGTGAAATAGATTTTAGTTATATAGGTGATGTTGATGAAAAGAAAAAGTAGAAGAAGGCGGGCAAAAAAGTCACTGATTGTTCTTTTACTCTGTGTATTATCGATGATAGTTGGTTTCTATATTCAAAGAAAGCAACACTTTGTTAATGAATATGTTACTGTTACATATAAGACAGTTAATACTGAAGTTATAAATAAAGCTTCAATTATAATGGTTGGAGATGCTCTTATGCATATGGGAGTTAATAGTGCTTATAAAACAAGTAAAGGCTATGATTTTAAAGGAATGTTTAAATATATTAAGCCAATTGTAAAAGAATATGATTTAGCTTATTATAATCAAGAAACTATTTTAGGAGGAACTAGTTTAGGTTTATCAGGTTATCCACAGTTTAATTCTCCTCAACAAGTAGGAGATGCATTTTTGGATGCTGGATTTAATCTTGTTAGTCTAGCTACTAATCATACTTTAGATAATTATTATCGTACAGGTGGAAAAACAATTGCTAATTCAATTAAATACTGGAAAAGTCATAGTGAAGAAGCAATTGCTGCTGGAAGTTACACATCACAAGAAGATCGAGATGCCGTAATTGTTAAAGAAATTAATGGTATTAAATATGGATTCCTATCTTATACTGAACATACTAATGGAATAAGTGTTCCAAGTGGTAAAAGTTATTTGGTTAATGTTTATAGTAAAGATAAAGTAAAAAAAGATGTAGAAGCATATCGAGATAAAGTAGATTTATTAATTGTAGCTATGCATTGGGGAGAAGAATATACTCATACGCCAACAAGTGGTGAAAAAGAAAAAGCTAAGTATTTAGCCAGTCTAGGAGTAAATTTAATTATTGGATGTCACCCACATGTAATTCAGCCAATGACATATATTGGTGATACATTAGTTGTTTACTCGTTAGGAAATTTTGTATCTAGTCAAATAGGTGATGATCGATTATCGGGACTTATGGCAAGTGCAAATATTGTAAAACGTACTTATCATGGTAAAACAACTGTTAAATTAGAAGAACCTACGGCAGAATTTATTTATACAAGAAAAAGTGAAAAATTTATTGTTTATCCATATAGTAAATTAAATTCTAGTATTTTCCCAAGTTATAAAAATTACTATAATTATTATAAGAAATTAATGACAGATGCATCTAGTAAAGTAAAGGTAAAGGGATTATAATGGAGATATTAAATAGAGAGGCTAAATTTAATTATTTCATTGAAGATGAAATAGAATGTGGAATAGCTCTTGTTGGAACAGAAATTAAATCTATTCGTGATGGAAAAGCAAACTTAAAAGATAGTTATGCAATTATTCGTAATAATGAAGTATATTTACTTAATATGCATGTTAATGAATATAGGGAAGGAAATATATTCAATCATGATCCACGAAGGACAAGAAAATTATTATTGCATAAAAGTGAAATTAATAAACTTAAAAAGGGTGTTGAACTTGAAGGAAGAACTTTAGTTCCATTAAAGTTGTATTTTGTAAAAAATAGAGTTAAAATATTGTTAGGGTTGTGTAAAGGTAAAAAAAGTTTTGATAAAAGAGAAACTATCAAACAAAGAGAATTAAAAAGGGAAGCAAATAAGTTACATAAATATAATTATAAGTAATAATTAGATGTAATTAAGAAAGGTGGTGTGAGAAATCGTTTTTTAAACGAATTACTATGCGTAAAAAAGAAAAAGATAATATTTCAAATCAGAATAATAATTACGTTAATGGATACAATAATGATTTTGAAGACGACCACCTAGGTATGTACTATACTAATAATACTGGATTTGGTAATCATTACTATAACCAAAACTATAATAATCATAATCAGTATAATAATCAGTATAATAATCAGTTTAATAATAATGGCTATGGCAATAGTTACTATAATAATAGCAATAATAATCAATATTATAACAATAATTTTAATGGTAATAACAACTATTATGGTAATAATAACTACTATAATCCTAATTATAATCAAAATAATAATTATCAATTTAATAGAGGTTTTAATAATCAATTTGATCCAAGAAATTATCCAATGGAGCAAAATGGACCTTCAAAGAAGAGAATTATTTTATTTATATTGATTGTGATATTTTTTATAACTGCTTTAATTTTAACAGTTTTTGCCGTTATTAATTTAACAACAACTTATGAAATTGCTTTTGATTTAAATGGAGCTACAAATGTAAAAGATGCACCAAACAATTGTAAATCTAATATATTTGGTCATTGCTATGTTACACTTCCCGCAGCTGATAGAAACCAAGGAGAAGTACTTGGATATAGTGATGTTGCAAGTCATAAAGAAGCTAAATATAAAGTTGGTGAAAAAATAGAATTACTAGAAGATACTAAGCTTTTTGTTATTTCTAAAGTTGATAGAAAAATAGTAATTGATGGTAGTGTAATTGAGGATGTTGATAATAAGGAGTTAACATGTTCAGTATATAATAAAGGTGAACAATGTAAAGTTACATTACCTAAATTTAATAAAAAGGGGTATTTAAATATTGGATATTCTACAACTCAAGGCAGTAATACTGCTTCTTTTCAGCCAGGAGATACTTATACCTTGAAAGAAGATACGGTAAATATTTATCCGGTATATGCTGAGTATACGTTTGATGGTCGAAGAAAGGTGTCATTAAATAATATTGTAAGAACTGAAAAATTAAAAAATGGATATATTGATGTGGCCTCTAGTTGTTCAAGTACTATTGCTGATAAAGCAATAAAATATATAAAAGTGGTGGAAGAAAAATATCCATCTATTTTTGATAATACTAAAGTGAGTTTAGTTAGTCCAGCTGAGTTTCATAGTTATACGGGAACTTCTTCTTCCACGAAAGGAGTTACTGTTTATGCTGCTAGTATAGCTAGAATACCATATGTATTATTACCATGTGAAGAAATCGAAACCGATATTTATACCGTATTATTTCATGAATTAATGCATGTTTTTGATTTTCAAAATTTCACTAAAACGGGGAAAAGATTATCTAGTGAGCAAACACTTTTGAATATTGCTAATAAGTATGTCAGGCTTTCTAATCCGCCACTACGTGCATATGCTTATGCAAATGCAGCAGAGTTTTTTGCGGAATTAATGACATATTATTATTTTTCGTATCTTGAAACAAGCTATCAAATGCGGGGAACAATTAGTTATAGGCAGACTTTTCCTAGTGATTTAAAGTCACTAGCAGAAAATTTCTATTGTATTTTAAATAATAATTATGATCGTAGTAAATGTTAAGAACTATAATATTAGTTCTTTTTTTTGTTTTTTATAATAAAATTTACTGATAATATATGATTAAAAAAATTGTAAATTATATTAAATCACCATCATTAAAAATAATATATTGCCAGAATAATGTTAATGTTATTAATTATGATAAAATATTGGAAATAAAAGATGATATAGTGCTTTTACTAGTTAGTAATAAAAGAGTGATTGTGTCTGGTGAAAATTTAAGAATAATTAAACTTCTTGATAATGAGTTGCTAATAACTGGTATTATAAAAAGAATCGAAATGTAGGTGAAAAATGAAAACAACCTATATCTTAAAACTAAATAATCCAAAGTATCTTGAGAGACTATTATGTTATAAAGTTCATTTTCAAAAAATAAAATATCAAGGGGATATTTGTTTTTTATATGTTAATGAAAATGATTATCATTTATTAATGAAGTACTTTGATATATATGGTATTAGTTTATATCAAGTTAAAGGCTTAAAACATTATCATGATACTATTAAGAATAATATTATATTCATTATTAGTATGATTCTTGGAATTATATATATGTGCCTTTTATCTAATATAATTTTTGATATTAAAATAATGACTAATAATAAAGACATAATAAAAATAATTAATACTGAATTAGAATTAGCTAACTTAAAAAAATATCGATTAGTAAAAAGCTTTAAAGAAAAAGAACTTATTAAAGAGAAAATATTAAATAATTATAAAGATAAAATAGAATGGATAGAAATAGATCGAATAGGTACTAAGTATTATATAAGAGTATTAGAAAGAATTATTCATAAAGATAATACTTTAAATAATTATCAAAGTGTTGTAGCTAGAAAAAACGGTATTATTATGGAAATTAAAGCTAGTTCAGGAGAAATAATAAAAAAAGTTAATGATTATGTTAATAAAGGTGATGTTATTATCTCAGGAGAAATCACAAAAGATGAAGAAGTAAAAAATATTGTTGAAGCAAAGGGAAGTGTTTATGGTGAAACTTGGTATAATGTCAAAGTTATTATTCCAAGAACCTATAAATTAGTTAAATATACCGGAAATAGTTATAATAAATATAGTATAACTATTTTAGGAAAAAGAATATTATTATTTAATAAAAAGAAATATGATTTATCTGAGTATCAAGATAAAAGAATAATAAGTAGTAATTTATTACCAATAGAGTTTAATAAAACAAAGGTTTTAGAAAAGAAAGAAGATATTTATTTTTATACCTATGAAGATGCTTGGAATAAGGGATTATCTTTGGCAAGAGAGAAATTGTTAAGTGATTTAAAAGGGGATAGTAAGATATTATTACAAAAAAAATTGAAATTATACGAAGAAAATAGTACAATAGTTGTTGAAGTGTTTTTCAAAGTTTATGAAGATATAACAGATTATAAAAGTATTAATAGTAAAGAAGGTGAATAATGGAAACAATATCTAATTCCTTAAAAGAAGTATTATATGGTACATGGCCTATGATTGCTTTAACTTGTATAGTATTAATATCTATAAGATTAACTTATCTATTAAAGAATAAGCAAAAGTTTATTATTGGAAATGAAATAATGATGTTATCATTTATTGTTTATATTTTATGCTTATTCCAAATTGTGACTAATGGTGATGTCTCAGGTGTTCATGGTGTTAATGTAACCTTATTTAAAGAATTAACTAGATATCAAATTGGATCAAGACTTTTTTATCGTAATATTGTTGGTAATATTTTGATGTTTGTACCATTTGGCTTTTTTACGTCTTATTATTTAAAATTAGAGAAAAAAAGAACAATTTTTTGTTTAGCTTTAATAGTATCAGTTGTAATTGAGTTGATTCAACTTAAAATAGGAAGAGCTTTTGATGTTGATGATATTGTTTTAAATATAGTTGGTTCATTACTAGGATATTTTTTATATCGAATAATGGATAAAGTATTTGGTGATTTATCTGATACTATTAAAGGAACATTTATTGTTGTGGGATTATTAACAGGAATAGTAATATTGACTATTATAGTAATATAGGGAGTGTTATGGAAATAGATATATTTAATGAAACTGAAGAAAAATTAGATGAAGAATTAGAAATTGTTAATGAAGTACTTATGCATGGTCTTGAAAAACTAAAAATTGATGAGGCTATTTTTAATGTTATTATTGTTAATAATGAATATATTCATAAATTGAATAAAGAGTATCGAAATATTGATCGAGAGACGGATGTAATTACTTTTGCTCTTGAGGATGATAAAACATTTAATCCTGAAATAAGAGTATTGGGTGATGTTTATATATCAATTGAAAAAGCTAAAAGTCAAAGCGTTGAGTATGGTCATTCATTACTTCGAGAATTATGTTTTTTAGCTGTTCATGGAATGCTTCATTTACTTGGATACGATCATATGAAAAAAAATGAAGAAGAGATTATGTTTAGTCTACAAGAGGAGATATTAGATGAAATGGGGATTAAAAGATAAAAAGAAATACTCCATTAGTAAATTTTTTAAAAGTTTTTCATATGCTTTTTTAGGAATAAAAACAGCTTGTAAAAACGAACAAAATCTTTTGTTTGATATTATTTTTGCTATTATAGTGATTATTTTGAGCTTAATTTTAAAAATAAGTATAATGGAGTTTACAATAGTTCTTTTGTGTATAGCTTTAGTTATTACTTTAGAACTTGTTAATACTGCTATTGAATATACGGTTGATTTGGCTATGCCAAGAATACATCCATTAGCTAAAAAAGCCAAAGATATTGCCGCTGGAGCTGTTTTAATAGGGGCAATAATTGCATTTATTATAGGGGTAATTATTTTTTTACCAAAAGTTCTTGAATTATTTTAAAAAAAATATGGCTTAATCCATATTTTTATTTATTTTATTAACAATAAATTCTACTACTTCAGAGATTGTCATATTAGTGGAGTCAATATATATTTGCTCATCTGTTCTAATTAATGCTCCAACTGGTTTATGCATATCATTATAGTCACGCATCTTTATATTTTGGGTTATTTCTTCCATTGAAGTATTAATTCCCATTTCTTCATTTTGTTTAAAACGACGTCTTGCACGTTCTTCGACAGAGGCATCTAAATAAAATTTATAATCAGCGTTTGGGAAAACAACGGTTGTAATATCTCTTCCTTCCATAATAACGTTTTTGTTATTGGCCATTTTTCTTTGTAAATCAACTAATATTTCTCGAACTTCAATAATGCTTGATATTTGTGATACTATTGCCGTTACTTCTTTTGATCTGATTACTTCACTAACATCTTCACCATTTAGAAATGTTTTACCTTCTTCATCAAAATCAATATCTAATGTTTTGGTTAATTCAATGATTTTATCTTTTTCTTCTAAGTTTACCTTATTTCTAATTGTAGCTAAGGCCACACAACGATATGTTGCACCACTATCAATATAAACTAAATTAAGTCTTTCTGCCACAAGTTTTGTGATTGTTCCTTTACCACTTCCAGCTGGACCATCTATTGCTACTACCATACTTCACCTCGAATTAATTTTATCATTTATTATTTATCTTGTAAATAATTGATATTTAATAGAATTTCTGATATAATTATTTCATTGCCCCATAGCCAAGCGGTAAGGCTCTGGACTCTGACTCCAGCACGCGTTAGTTCGAATCTAACTGGGGCAGCCAAAAGTATATATCACTCGATGAGTGTTTTTTTATAACTTGAATTAAGTAATTGTTTAAGTTATAATAAATATATAAAAAGGGATGAAATTATGACAAAGTATGTATATATGAAATTATTAGGCCTAGTATTAGTAGTTGTTGGTTTTAGTTATTGTCTTACATCATTTTCTAATTTTTATGCCTATTTATTTGGAGATATTGAAATAGCAAACGCTAATACATATCTTATGACTAGTGGTTTATTATTTCCTCTTTATATGTTTATTTTTGGAGTATTCTTCTATTTTTATACTGATAAACAATTTGCTTACATTAATCCCTTTGTGTTAACAAGTGGAATTATTATGTTAGGATCTGGAATACTAAGATTATTTATTAGTACAGGGATAATGCAATTCATTCATCTTTCATTTGCCTTTGTTTCAATTTTAATGGGAATACTAATTATCTTTGGTTGCCTTAGATTTAAGTACTAGTACTTGTTTAACAAGTTTTTTTTTATCTTGACAGTTGAATGTATATTCAACTATAATATAAGTGGAGATGAATATGATAGAAGATATATGTGATTGTAATATTATTCATGAAGATATTGTTGAAAGTACAAAAAAGAAAATGTTAGAAAATACCATGTTTAATAAAGTAAGTACTTTTTTTAAAATAGTTGGTGATGATACTAGACTTAAAATATTATATGCTTTAGATAATAATGAAATGTGTGTGTGTGATATAGCAAATCTTTTGAATATGACGAAGTCAAGTATTTCTCATCAACTTAAACTATTAAAAGATAATGGTTTAGTTAAATCAAGAAAAGTTGGTAAAGAAGTATATTATATGTTAGATGACCTTCATGTATCAAATGTTGTTGAAATAGCTTGTATACATGTTATTCATAAGGAGGAAGAATGAAAAAATATGAATTTAATATTAAGAATTTAGATTGTCCTAATTGTGCTAGAAAATTAGAAGAAAAACTAAATTCACGAGATGATTTAAGTGATGTAATAGTAAATTTTAATACTTGTAAATTAATTTACAAATCAGAGAAAGATTATAGTGTAAATGAAATTAATAAAATAGTTAAAAGTATTGAACCAGATGCTATTATTTCAAAGGAAGAAGAACATCATCATGAATTTCATTTATCAATATTAATAATAGGAGTTATTTTAGGAATAGTAGCTTATTTTATCAATTTTCCTAATTCTATTAAAACTATTTTATTTATCATAGCTTATCTTTTATTACTTTATAAAGTTATTATTAAGGCCTTTAAATTACTCTTTAATAGTCATATTGTGGATGAAAATATATTAATAACTATTTCTTGTATTGGAGCTTTTTTACTAGGAGAACACTTGGAAGGTATTATGGTAATTGCATTATATACAATTGGTAAATTATTAGAAGAAAAAGCTCTTAATAAATCAAGAAAAGAAATAAGAAATCTAGTTACTTTAAAAGCTTTTTACGCTAACCTTAAAAAAGGTGATGAGGTAATTAAAATTAATGTTGATGATATTAAAATAGGTGATAAATTAATTATAAAAAAAGGAGAAAAAGTACCAGTAGATGGTATAGTAATAGAAGGTATTACTTCTCTTGATACATCGATGTTAACTGGTGAAAGTGAAGAGATGGAAGTTAAAGAACAAAATGAGATATTATCTGGTTCTATTAATAAAGGTAATGTTATTGTGATGA
>JAEEGL014575892.1_pt1 | contig 24041 bp, 17 predicted proteins | sample 9134231 | NCBI WGS metagenome assembly JAEEGL01 (sample SAMN16246548, study PRJNA631951) | gut metagenome | biome: gut microbiome; feature: rumen; material: fiber-attached | host: Bos | place: Iran: Karaj | collected 2018-10
CGATTAATGAGTATTACAAAAACTAAAGTTTTATTCAAAAATCTTTTTTTTCTTTTTTTCTGCACACTTTTTTCTTTATTGTTTTTTGGTTGTGAAAATTTCCTTAAATCTGAAAATGTTAAAGAAGAAATTCTTGAAAAGATAGCTTATAACAATGCAAAGTCATATCAGCTAAGAGTGGAGTGTAGTGAAGAATTTGGTGTTATTCTTACAGATACAATCCTTACAAAAAAAGAAACAGATGTATTTAAAATTGAATTTAGAATGGCAACAGGTCTGCAGTTTTTGACCTGGAAAGCTTATGCAAAAGATGATACCGGTAATGCAATTGAACTTTCTTCCGACTATATAGAGTTTATAGATTATAATACATATGCCAGCGACAACATTTATAAGGCAACAATAAAGTTTAAGAAAAATGCAAATGATATTACCATAAAACCAATCTGCCTGCTTATTCCAAAAGTTGAATCAATTACTCCTGTGTTAGTTCCTTCAGGTTATGAACAGGATTCAAGTATAACAATAACTTTTAATAAACCTGTAGATACCAAATCCTTTGGAGATTTTTCCTGCATAACAATCGAATCTACTGGGAAAAATTTAAAGGACTATTTCCTTACTCCCGTATTTTCATCAGATAATACTGTTCTGACAATTTATCCAAATACAAATCAACTTCTTATAGTTCCAGATTCTGGAGAGAAAATGGACATTACAGTTAGTTTGGATCTTTTAGACGCTAAGGATTTTGAGGGACTGAATATTGCAGCTCATAATCCTCATACATATAGAATCAACGATAGTGTTGGAAGTGAAAATCTGATATTACAGCGTGCCAATGTAGAAGTTACGGGTACAAATGGAAAATTTAATCCTGCAAAAGGTGTTTACAAGCTTATTCAGACATATCCAAAAGAGTTGAACTTTGAACCAGACGGCGACTATGGATTTGTTTACTGGAAGATTTATGATAAAAATACAGATGTAGAAATTCCTAACGGACAATACATCAATATTCAAAATCCGTCAAATGAGAATACAATTTATACTCTTGTTCAGGCTCCTGCAGCAGATTCAAATATAAAACTTACAATAAAACCTGTAGTAGCAGAACGTCCACAGGTCATTTCAAACAGTCCTCAAACTTCCGGTGTGCGAAAAGATACTTCAATTCAGGTTTTCTTTGACCATGATATGGATAAGGCTTCAATTTACTGGACGGAAGATGAAATGCAGCAAATGCTTGATAATAATACTGCAGATCAGGAATTGTTTCCTGAATCAATTATAGATGAAGAGGGTCAAGTTAAGACCATTTATAAGGGATATAAAAAAGGAGATGATGTCTTCTTTAAAAACATACTTATTACAAATAATAAAACCGGTAAAAATATAAATAAATTTTATGCTGCACCAGAATTTGATAACAGCCGTTCTCTCATAATTAGAGTGAAAAGAGAAATCGTTGAAAATGAAGGTGAAACAGAATATGTAGTACTTGTTCCAAACTATACACAGATTCTTGTAAGTATAGAAAAGGGTATGTCCTATCTTGCAGAAGGAAAACCAATTGAAATGATGAGCTACAAAAGATGGATGTATCATGTAGGTGATAGTACTGATAGTACTCCTCTTGATGTTGCATATACACTTTCACATGTACAACTTGATAATAATGATCTTGGATTTAGTGATGAGTTAAATACTAATTTACAATTAAATGATATAAAAAATCTTACCTTCATGAAAGGAAATAGGCTTGATTTAGAATTACAATTGAAGGTTGATGATCCAAACGGTGGATCTGGTCCAAAATCTTTCTTCAAAATTCAATTGAATAAAATTTATGACCAAAAATATAATAAACTTGAATCATCACAAATACTTTGTGAAAAATCAGTTGACTATAATAAGGATATTACTCCTGACAGTGCAAGCTATGAAGGAAATATTAGTTTAACAGATTTGCATTTGCCGGAAGGAATTTATGAACTTGACTTTGTTTTTGATGATTTGAGTGGAAACTCAAATGTTTCAGGCGGAAATTCCGGAGCTAATAAAGATAAAAAATATTACATTGCAGTAGACAAAACAGCCCCGTATAGTGCTAGTAATCTTAAGAGAAAATATAAAACAAGTTCTACTATTGAACTTTCATGGAATGCGGCTACTAATCTTGGAAAAGATTTTGCAGGTTATGAAGTAAGTTATGTCACATCTGGAAATACAAGGTTTGCTGAACAATTAATCCCGGAATTAAGTAAGGTCGTTAATTATGATGCAGGTTATTATTATTACACATTCTCTGTTTGTGCTGTAGATGCAGCCGGTAATAAAAGTTCTGCCATTTCAACAAAAACATATACATATGCAATGAAAGGTTGTGATTTTGTTGATGTTGCAGGTGCTACAGTAACAAGTTCAATAGAAGGTTCGGATGTATTTAAAAGTAATACAACCTATACATTTTCTGATATGCTGGTTTGTGATCATGAAGTAACACAAAAGGAATACGAGACATATTGTGGTTATAAATACTATGAGCCTTCAGAGTATAATGGTGGTGTTGGAGACAATTATCCCGTTAAACATGCAAGCTGGTTTGATGCAATTATTTATTGTAATCTTCGGTCAAGTGCAGAAGGTTTGACTCCCGTTTATAGCATTAATGGTTATACATATCCATGGAATTGGCCTGATGTAGAAAGTTCCAATGGTAAATACCATATAAAAGATGATTATAATGTTGGTTATAATTCAGATTGGGATAATGTATCTGTCAATGCATATGCCAATGGTTATCGTCTTCCAACGCATGCTGAATGGGAATATATAGCACGTGGAGGATACCCATTGCAGACCTTAGAATTTAGTGGAAGTGATAATATCAATGAAGTAGCCTGGTATTCTGGTAATGTAAGTTCTGTTTCATATTATGGCTCACAGTATACAAAACTATCTGAAGTTAAAAAGCTGGCACCAAATCGTCTTGATATTTATGACATGTGTGGAAATGCTCCGGAATGGACTTTTGATTATTATAATGCTTCGAATGTTGCAAAGAATTATTTTCATTATACTTGTGGCGGTAGTTATAAAAGTACTGAAGATTATTGTAAAGTTTCTTCATGGAATTATATAGCAGAAACAGAGCAATCTTGTGGCTTCCGTGTAGTCCGTAAGGCCGAATAGTAGAGACTATTCCCTATCACCAAACTATTCATTATAATAAATCAACTTAAAAGAGGACTATTATGATCGTAATGAAATTCGGCGGTTCGAGCGTTGCCAACGCAGAACGCATTAAGCATGTTGCTTCCATTATTAAGGCTTATGCTTTTAGACGGCCTGTTGTTGTTCTTTCGGCAATGGGTGATACTACAGACCATCTTTTAGAGGCTGCAGATAAAGCTGTTGAAGGTACTGTAGATGTTGCAGGGGTAGCTAAGCTTCACGAAGAAACTGCAGCAGAACTTGGTATTAATATTGATACAATTGAAGCCCTGCTTGATGAACTTAAACAACTGCTTACCGGTATTTCTATGCTTAAAGAAGTGAGCAAACGTTCGCGCGACTACCTTGTTTCTTTTGGTGAGCGCATGTCTGTTCGAATGATGGCTGCTTACTTGAACAGTCAGGGCATTCCTGCAAAATTTCATGACGCCTGGAACATTGGTTTTATAAGCGACAGTAACTACATGGCTGCCGAGCTTCTTGATGAAACCTGGACAAATATTCCTCAGTATTTGAACGGCTACAAAAACGGCGCTTATGATGATATTCCAATTGTAACTGGTTTTATTGCAAAAGACGCAAAAGGTAATATTACAACTTTGGGACGCGGTGGTTCTGACCTTACTGCAACTATGATTGGTGCCGCAATGCAGGCAGAAGAAGTTCAGACATGGAAGGATGTTGACGGTATTCTTACTGCTGACCCTCGTGTTGTTGCAGACGCTAAGCCTGTTCCTGAAGTTACTTATGAAGAAGCTCAGGAGCTTGCAATGTTTGGTGCTCAGGTGCTTCATCCGCGCAGTATGCTTCCTGTTCGCAAAACTCAGACTCCTGTTCGTGTTAAAAACTCTTACAATATTCAGAGTCCGGGTTCGCTCATTGTAGAACAGCACAACGGAAAAGTTCCTCCTGTTTGTGCAATTACTAGTGTTAAGAAAATCACTCTCATTGATATTGTAAGTTCACGCATGCTTGGTGCTGCTGGCTTCCTTGCACATGTTTTCAACAACTTCCTTAAATGGAACATAAGCATTGACGTTATTGCTACTTCCGAGGTTTCAGTTTCTCTTACAGTAAGCTCAAAAGATAATCTTGACGGTCTTATTGAAGATCTTGAAAAAGCAAGTGAAGTTACAGTTCGCACAGGAAAAGCAATCGTTACAATTATCTGCGACGCTGCTCATTCAAGTGCAATTCTTGCCGGAGGTTTTGATGCTCTTGCAGACGAAGGCATAAATGTACAGATGATCAGTCAGGGTGCAAGCAAAGTAAATATCAGTATGATTGTAGACGAAGAAGAAGCCGACGAAACAGTAAGAATTTTACACAAGGCTTACTTCAGTTAAGGAGGAAAAAATGAAAATCGCACTTGTTGGATACGGAAAGATGGGCCACATGATTGAGCAGGCTGCAAAGAAGGCTGGTCATGAGGTTGTTGTTACTATAGATGTTGCTGCAGAAGATGCAATGGTAAAAGTAGAGCAGGGGGATGGTGCTGCTGTTGCCCGTGCCGTAAAATCAAGCGGTGCTGAAGGCGTTATTGAATTTACACATCCTGTTGCAGTTATGAATAACATTGAAGCACTTCTTCCTCTTGGACTTCCTCTTATTGTTGGAACTACAGGCTGGAACGACAAGCATGAATATGTAAATGATCTAGCTAAAAAAGTTGGCGGAACTATCATGTCTGCCGGAAACATGTCTATTGGCGTAAACATGTTCTACCGCATTGTAGAAGAAGCTGCAAAAATCATGTCTCAGTTCAGCGATTACGATGTTGCCGTTTGGGAGCTTCATCACAACCAGAAGGCAGACAGCCCAAGTGGTACTGCTCTTGAAATTGCACGCTGCGTACAGGCAGGCTACAAAAATAAAACCGAAATTGTTACAGATGCATTCCACGAGCGCCCGGCCGCTAATCAGCTTCATGTAAGCTCAACTCGCTGCGGAAACGTTCCTGGTACTCACAAGGTTTTCTTTGACGGAACTGCAGATACTATTGAAATTACTCATACTGCACGCAGCCGCGAAGGCTTTGCAGTTGGTACTGTAAACTGTCTGGAAAAGCTTTCTTCTGCAATTAAAACAGGCAAGCTTGCAAAAGGCGCCCTCTACAGCTGGGACGATCTGTACTAATGGGGTCTGTGAGCCTGTCGAAGGGTCACACTTGCATAAGTATTGCTCCAGCTCCCATAAGGGCGTTGGAGCAAACTGCTAAAAGCGTAACTATAATCTTTTCTGTTTTCTCACTGATTGCAAATGGTCTTGTCCTTTGGAAAATCTCAAAAATTACATGACATAATAATGTTAAAGAGCCTGTAAAGATTAATATTCCAAAAGTTCTTTTTTCATAAACAAGTGATATAAGTGCGGTTGTACATAAAACTGCAGTAATGAAATATTGAATTATTGCAGCTGCATATTTTGCAGGAGTCTGTTTTTTGATAAATACGCAAAGCACGATAAAGCCTGCAATAAAAACAATTGCTGCAAGAATATAAAAAATATCGGGAATTTTAAAAATCCTGTAAACGGAAGCTATAAGCCAGAGCCAGAAGGCTTGTGTAAGAATAAAAAGAAAATGTTCAACGAATTTAAAAAATCTGTTTTTCAAATTGAGCGTAGAAATCATGAATAAAGTGGCCGCAGCAAATGCAAGCGAAACTATTAATATAATATGATGTGAATCGGGCAGGTAATTAGAAAGCAAACTGAGTATTATGCCTGCCGTAAATGGCATAAGAAGAACACGCGCCGTTTTTTCAAGCGCCTTTATATTTTTAGCCAGCCCGAGTATAAACAAAAAAACGTCAACAGCCAGCAGTCCAACAAAAATCCATCCGTATGTATTCATATAGATAATATTAGTTTATTTATGAATATTTTACAATCAGAAGCCGCAGGGACAAAGTTTGCATTTTCTGCCACAGAGATTTTTTTTTATAAAAATAATAATATTATGCTTGACAATATATTATATAAGGTATAATATTATATATAGACAGGAGGTGCGAATATTTGGCTATGACATTCACGGCCGGTTCTGCGCTGCTGGATGCGGTAGTTCTTTCCGTAGTTAGTATGGAAGGAACTTACGGATATAAAATCACGCAGGATGTGAGGCAGGTTATGGACGTTTCTGAAAGCACCCTTTATCCGGTTTTACGCCGGCTACAGAAGGACGGACTTTTAGAAACCTACGACATGGAATTCCAGGGAAGAAACAGGCGATACTATAAAATTACTTCCAATGGAATGATTTTACTTGATAAATACCGCTCGGAATGGGTATCTTATAAGAGTGGTATTGATAAGATCCTGATGGGACAGGCATAGAAAAGAGGAGTTGATATGACAAGAGAAGAGTATATGACTGCACTTAAAAACAACATACAGTCATTGACAGTTGATGAGCAGAATGAAGCCCTTCAATATTATTCAGACTATTTTGATGATGCAGACGATGATGCAAAGGTAATGGAAGAACTTGGTTCTCCGGAAGAAGTTGCAAAAATCATCCGCGAGCGTTTTTCGAATACACTTGTTGGAAAAGAAAACTCTCAGGATAATAGTGATGCAGGCTCTGGTTCTCAGGGTAATTCTTCTACCGGCAGATATGAAGCCCTTTATTACGAATTCAAAACTTCTGACGTTAAGAATGTTGAATTCAGCTTTGGTGCCGCAGAAGTTGTAATGATTCCCGGCAAAAAATTCAGCGTAGAAACAAGAGGTATTGCAAAAAACAATCTTATGTGCCGCGTTGACGGAGAAAAAACTCTTGTTGTAAAGAATCTGAACAAGCTTTCGGGCTTTAATTTCTTTAATCATTCTGACCGCCCTGGAAGAATTGTTCCAAGAATACTTATTTCTATTCCTGAAGGTGCAAAGCTTGAACGCTTTAAGGCTGCAATTGGTGCCGGTAACTTTGTTGCAAAGGATATTTCACTTTCTTTTGAAAAAGGTCACATTGATGTAGGAGCTGGAAATTTTGTCCTTAAAAAGGTAGATGCTTCTAATCTTGATATGCGCTGCGGTATGGGTAACCTAAATGTTGAAGGCACTATGAAGGGCAAGAGCAATATTGACTGTGGAATGGGCGCCGTAAAGCTGGAGCTTGCAGGTTCTATGAACGACTATTCTTACGATGCAAAGATTGGTCTTGGAGACTTTAAGTTTAATGATGAAAAAAGAAGCGGAGTATGCCAGGTTTACGCCAGCAATCGCAAGGAAAATCATTTTTCCGTAAATTGCGGCATGGGTTCCGTAAATATTATAATGAAATAAATGGGAGAAGGGAAAATGAAAAAACTTAAGAAATCAAACAATAAGATAATTTGTGGCGTATGTGGCGGTGTTGCTGCATATTTTGGAATTGATCCTACTATCGTTCGTATTCTTCTGGTAATTCTTTCGTGCATTTGGGGTTCTGGAATTATCATTTACATTGCCGCTGCACTCATCATGCCGCCTGCAGATACTGAAGATTTGAACAGCGACAACATTGACAACCTTAAAAGCGCAAATGTAAACGGCGATGATGCCAAAAGCTCAAAATCATCAGCAAAGGCAACTGAAAAATCGGGTGATGACGTTCCTCATTCCGATGCCGAATTTGATGAATATTTTAAGAAATAGTCTTCCTTTGTGACACCGTCATTGCGAAATGGATTGCCGCGTATCGTCATTGCGAAATGGATTGTCGCGTATCGTCATTGCGAGCGAAGCGCGGCAATCCACACTTATTACGACATTTTAATTATTTACCTAATTTTACCTAAATAAAATCCCTAATTTAAGAAAAAAATCTACTAAACTTCCTAAAAAATTATAATTTTTCTTCTACCAAATTTATTAATAGTATGTTATTATTGTAATATTATGGCAAAACTCAAAATAAATAAAACCTTACGGAACATTTTGATTGCAGTTGCCGCAATTATAGTGATTTTCGTATGTACTAAACTTGCTCCCGAAACGAATTTGAGCTCTAAGTACGAAGGTTTTGATTTATCAACATCACAAGGAGCTGTTTCGGCAGGTAAAACATACTCCGAATATCAAGCCGAACATAAGAATGCAAAAACTCCTGATATCTCAATTCCTGTAGATATTTTTGCATACAGTGCTGATGAATCGACCGGCGTAAGTACAGTTTCAAATTATCAGGGAAAAGACGTGGTTATGACAGATGACCAGTCTTATGTTGTCTGGACTGTAGATGTACCTGAGGCAGGTTTCTACAATCTTTCTATGGAATATATCTGCCCGCCTTCAAGAAACGTAGATATTGAGCGTATCCTTTACATCAACGGTGAAATGCCTTTTAGAGGCGCCGATACTCTCTCGTTCTGTCGTCTTTGGAAAGATGGCGGTGAGATTAAATACGATAACCGTGGTAACATGATTCGTCCTACACAGGCAGAAACCTTTGCATACCAGACGGTTCGTTTTAAGAGTGACCTTGGTTACGAAGTTGATCCTTATCGTTTCTATTTTAATCAGGGTCAGAATACTATTGCATTAAAGGCATTAAGCGAGCCTGTTGCAATCAGTTCTTTAGAGCTTGTTCCACTTAAAAAATTTAATACTTATGAACAGTATGTTGCTGCTCAGCCTGTAAAACCGGAAAACAACAGCATAAAAGACGTTTATGTTAAGGTTCAGGGCGAAAACTCTACTGTCCGTTCCGATCCATCGCTCTTTGCACGCTATGACCGTTCTTCTGCAATTACAGAACCATACAGCACAAAGAAAACAGTTTTGAACTATGTTGGTGGAGATTCATGGAAATCTTCAGGCCAGTGGATTGAATGGGAAATTGAAGCTCCTGAAAACGGCTGGTACACAATCTCCATTAAAGGAAGACAGTTCTTCCAGCGTGGTTATGTTGCATACCGTTCTGTTTATATAGATGAAGAAATTCCTATGGATTCCCTTAAGGCCGTAGGATTTAAATATAATAAAGACTGGCAGTTCAAGACACTTTCAGATGAAAATGATAATCCTTATAAGTTCTATCTTACGAAGGGTAAACATAAAATCCGTCTTGAAGCAACACTTGGTGAAGTTGGTCCTATTATCAGCCAGCTTGAAGATTCTGTATATCGTCTGAATCTTATTTACCGTACAATTCTTGTTCTTACCGGAACAACTCCAGATGCAGACCGCGATTATGAAATTCAAAAGGTATTCCCTGATGAAGTTCAGGCTATGCTGGAAGAAAGCCGCCGTCTGTATAAAATTGTAGATGATTTTATTGCTGTTACAGGTCAAAAATCAAATCAGATTTCTCCTGCAGAAAACCTTGCAGTTCAGCTCGAAAAATTCTACAAGCATCCGGACAGAATTACAAAGAACTTCCAGAACTTTAAAGATAATACAATGACTCTTGCATCTTCTATGCTTTCTCTTACAGAAACAAAACTCGATATTGACTACATCGTTATTCAGGGCGCAGATGACAAGATTAAGAAAGATAAATCAAACTTCTTTAAGGATGCTGCTCACGAAATTACTTCTTTTGCAAACTCATTCCTTTATGATTCTTCTGCACTTGGTAGTATTTATGATGAAAACGAAGATCATGTAGTTGAAGTTTGGATTGTAACTGGTCGTGATCAGAGTCAGGTTCTTAAGAACATGATTGATGATACCTTTACTCCTCAGACTGGTATTAAAGTAAACGTAAAACTCATCAACCCTGATGCTCTTCTTCCTGCCGTTGTTGCAGGTAAAGGTCCTGATGTTGTTATTTCTACTTATACTTCTCAGCCTGTAGACTACGCTTTGCGTAATGCAAACGTAAATCTCATGCGCTTTGAAGGTTGTGAAGAAGTTCTCAGCTGGTTTAAGCCAAGTGCCTACGAAGCATACAAATATGATGGTGGACTTTATGCTCTTCCTGAACAGGAAACCTTCAGTCTTATGTTCTACCGCAAGGATATTCTTGAACAGTTTGGTCTTGACGTTCCTCAGACTTGGGAAGACTTTATAAATATGCTTCCAACACTTCAGGCAAATAACCTTACTGTTGGTGTTCCTTACCCTGATGTAAACAACCTTGATATGACTGTTCTTTACTCAATGATTTATCAGGAAGACGGAAGACTTTACAACAACAACGGTGATAAATGTATCGTAGATTCAGAGCCTGGTATTCATGCATTCAAGACATATACAAGCCTTTACAACAACTATGGTATTCCACTTATCTACGACTTCATGAGTCGTTTCCGTACTGGTGAAATGCCTGTTGGTATTGCAAACTATACTACATACAACACAATCGTAGTTGGTGCTCCAGAAATCCGCAACCTCTGGGATTTCACTTATCTTCCTGGAACAATCAACGCAAAGGGTGAACTTGACCGTTCTAATGCTGCAGGTGGTGTTTGTACTATGATGATTAAGAATGGTATAAACCTTGATGACCTTGATCTTTCATCACTTCCAGACCTTACATATACTTCATTCAGCGGTAAGACCTTTGAAGACGGTGTAATTCCTGGTGTTGACCAGAAGACATGGAAAAAGGTTATGCATAATGAAAGCGTTCAGCAGGATGCATGGCAGTTCATGCGATGGTGGGTATCTGCAGATACTCAGGTTCGTTATGGACGCGAAATGGAAGCCCTGCTTGGTGCTTCTGCCCGTTATGCTACTGCTAATATTGAAGCACTTAATCAGCTTTCATGGAATTCTGAACAGATTAAGATTCTTCAGAATTCTCTTGATCAGACTATAGGTGTTCCTGAAGTACCTGGTAGCTATTTTACACCACGCCATATTGTAAATGCTGCCCGAAAGGTTGTTAATGAACAGGACGATCCTCGTGAAACTCTTATTGATTACACACGAAAAATCAATGAAGAGCTTACAAGAAAGCGACAGGAATTTGGTCTTCCTATAGCAAATGATTAACAGGAGAAAACTATGGGTGATAAATTAAATAAATATATTGCTAAAAAAAGGCTCATGACCACAGATATGGTAAGAAGTGCCAAAAAGCACGCCTTCTGCTACCTGTTCTTGCTTCCTTATGCTGTTTTGTTCATAACCTTTTACGTTCTTCCGATGCTCACTTCAATTTATTTTAGTTTTACTAACTATAATATTCTTGAAAAGCCGGATTTTATTGGTATAAGAAATTATATAAACCTGTTCCTTGAAGACGAAGTATTTACAATTGCCGTAAGAAATACTTTTGTCATTGCCATAATCATTGGACCGGTTGGTTATATAATGGCTTTTATTTTTGCATGGCTCATCAACGAGCTTCCAAACTGGATTCGTACGCTTGTAGTATTCTTCTTCTATGTTCCTTCAATTTCGGGCCAGGCCTACAGCGTATTCAAGTTCTTCTTTGCAGATGATGCAAACGGTTGGATTAATGCAAAACTCATTCACTGGAATATTGTTCAGCAGCCTATTTTGTTCCTTACAAATCCGCACAATGTTCTAAAGGTTGTTATTCCCGTAATCTTGTGGACTTCACTTGGTACAGGCTTCCTTTCGTTCGTTGCCGGTCTTAAGGGTATTGATAAATCTCAGTACGAAGCAGGCTATATTGACGGTGTTCAGAACCGCTGGCAGGAATTGTGGTATATCACTCTTCCAAACATGAAGCCAATGCTTTTGTTTGGAGCAGTTATGTCAATCACAAGTGCATTCAGCGTTTGTCAGGTTCCAATGATGCTTGCAGGATATCCTTCTGTAGATTATTGTGCGCGTACAATCGTAACTCACTTGTTCGACTACGGTTTCACTCGTTTTGAATTTGGTTATGCTTCGGCTATTGCAACAGTTTTGTTCCTTACAATGATTCTTTGCAATAAGTTTATTCAAGGCTTACTCGCAAGAGTTGGACACTAATAGGGGAGGATGTATATGAGTTCTAAAAACATGTATAAAGACATGACAATACATCACTACAAGCACCGAAGAAAGCCTAACCGTTCACTTGGTGGTGATATTAGTGTTTATATTTTCCTTGGATTGTGTTCAATCCTTATGATTTCGCCTCTTGTATTTGCCATCTCTAACTCGCTTAAACCACTTGATGAAGTTTTGAAGAGACCGCCTAACTTTTTCCCTGTTCATCCTACTTTTGATAACTTCTCCGATTTGTTCGTTACTTTGAGTCAGGGTTGGGTACCTCTTACAAGATATATCTGGAATACTCTTTTTGTTACAGTAGTTGGAACTTTGGGACACGTTATTCTTGCTTCCATGGCAGCATACGTTCTTGCAAAGTACACATTCCCTGGTGGAAATCTTTTCTTCCGCATTGCGGTAGTTGCATTGATGTTCACAGGTTATGTAACTGGTATTCCTAACTATTTGATTATGTGTAAGCTTCACATGGTAGACACTTACTGGTCAATCATCCTGCCTGCTATTGGTGGTTCGCTTGGACTGTTCCTTATGAAGCAGTTTATTGACGGTTTCCCAATGTCGCTTATTGAAGCTGCAAAAATTGACGGTGCACATGAGTTTACAATTTTCTGGAAGCTCGTAATGCCTAACGTTAGACCTGCATGGCTCACAATTTCCATTTTCTCAATTCAGAACTTGTGGAATAACCCGCAGACACAGACCATCTATACAGAAAACAAAAAGATGCTCAGTTATGCGTTGACTCAGCTTGGTCAGAACGTTATTGCCCGTATGGGACAGCAGAACGCTGTTATTGTATTTACAATGCTCGTACCTATTGTATTCTTTATCTTCTCTCAGAGTCAGATTATGGAAACAATGGCTTCTTCGGGACTTAAGGACTAGTGCTATGAACAGAAGTAAATTATTAATTTTGACAGCAGGACTTTTTGCTCTTTGTGCAGGACTTTTTGCACGAGGCGACACTTACATCTACAACTATTGGGATGAAATTGAAAAGTCTCCAGATGCTTATCGCGTTTCTCACGTTTTCTATGCAAACGACTTGAACCTTGATACTCCTTTGAAGAATCCTACTTCGCTGTTTGCATTCGAAAATCAGATTTATCTTTGTGATACAGATAACAACCGTATCATCGAATTTGAATACACAGAGAATAAGACTCTTGTTCCTCTTCGTGTAATTGATCATGTAAATCCAAGTCCTCTTATTGAAGACAACTACTTTAAGTCACCTCAGGATATTTTTATCTGCGAAGACGGTACAATGCTCATTGCAGATACAGATAACGGACGCGTTCTTAAAGCAGACAAGGACCTAAACCTTATTGACGTTCTTACAGAGCCTGATGATCCTACCTACGAAAAAGACAAGGCATTCCTTCCTACAAAGGTAATTGCCGATTCAAAAGGTCGTGTTTATATTCTTTCAAAGAACGTAAACAAAGGATTTATCAAGTATGAATACGACGGTGAATTCAAGGGTTATTACGGGGCCACAAAAGTAATGGTAAATGCTGCAGACCGCCTTTGGAAAAAGTTTGCAACAGAAGCCCAGAAAGCCCGAATGGTTTTGTTCGTTCCAACAGAATATTCAAACTGCTACATGGACAACGAAGGCTTCATTTATGCCGTAACAAAATCTTTTGAAGAAGGCGACCTGCATTCAGGAAAAGCTAAGCCTCTGCGCCGTCTTAATGCTCTTGGTAACGACATCCTCATAAACAACGGATACGAACCTCCAATCGGAGACCTTGAATGGAGCAATGCTGCCGGTATTGTTGGTTCTTCTAAGTTTGTTGACGTTACAGTTCTTGATAACGAAGTTTATCTTGCACTCGACGAAACACGAGGAAGAATTTTTGCTTACAACAATCAGGGCTACCTTTTGTTTGCATTTGGCGGACGAGGTAACATTGACGGCTTCTTCCGTAAGCCTGCTTCACTTGAGCATATTGGAAAAGACCTGTTCGTTGTAGATTCAACTAACGCTACAATTACAATCTTCACACCTACAGACTACGGTAACCTTATTTACAGGGCTACAGAACAGTTTGCAGTAGGTGAGTATGATGATTCTGCCGATACCTGGTCAAAGGTTCTTGCTCTTAACGGAAACTATGACCTTGCATACATTGGTCTTGGAAAAGCTTATCTGCGCCAGAAAAAGTATAAGGAAGCAATGGAATACTTTAAGCTTAAGCGCGACAGACGAGATTATTCTCTGGCCTTTAAGTACTATCGTAAGGAATGGATAGAAGCAAACTTTCCATGGCTTGCTGCTATTGTAATTGTAATCATTCTTATTCCTCTCATTATAAGATGGGTAAAAAGAATTAAATGGGAGATTAGTACACTATGAGTTATATAACACGACGATTAAAAAGACTAACCCAGAAATCAACATACGACAGATTTTTTGATACGCTCAAATATGCCTTGTATGTTATTGTTCATCCGGCAGACGGATTCTGGGATTTAATTCATGCCAAACGCGGCTCTTATTCTGCTGCAAACTTTATTGTAATACTTACTCTTTTAACTCAGATCTGGCGTTTAAGATTTACAAGCTTTGTCGTAATAAACGTTCACTGGGAATATGTAAATATTTTTGAAGAATTTGCAACAATCCTTCTTCCGCTGATAATTTTCTGTATCTGTAACTGGGCGCTTACAACCTTGTTCGATGGAAAAGGTCATCTTGGAGACATTTACATGGGTTCTGCCTATGCATTAACTCCATATCCGCTCATTCAGATTCCAATCATCATTATCAGTAACTTTGTTACTCGTGACGAAGTTGCCTTCTATACAATCTTCAGTAATATTTCGATTGTATGGTGCGGAATACTTATATTCATGGCAATGATGATGATTCATCAGTATAGTTTTATGAAAACCCTGTTGTTTACAATCTTTACAATTTTCGGAATGCTCGTATTCATTTTTATCGTGCTTCTGTTCTTTAGTATGATTTCGCAGGGTATTGCTTATTTCGTTTCTCTTGGACGAGAAGTTATATTCAGGTTAAATTGACGGAGGAGGCGTTGTAATGGAAAAAGAAGAAAAGGTTAAAAAAGAAAAACCTGTAAAAGAACCAAAACAAAAGAAAGAAAAGCCTCAGAAGGCAAAGAAAGCCAAGAAGTCAAAGTATCCTGACTGGTACATTGGCCCACCAAAACCAATGAAGGCAAAGAAATTTGAATTCCACAAGCCAACTAAAAAGTTCTGGATTGGCTTTGGTTTTGCTGTAATTGTACTTGGCTTTTTAACATATATAGTTATAAGACTTGTTCAGGTAGGAAACGCTGTTCAGCCTCAGTTTGAGTATTATGAATATGATGCCGAAAGTCAGCCGGAAAGTTATGTTCTTGAGAACAGCAACATTAAGTTTGAGCTTGATACTGCTACAACACAGTTTACTGTAACTCAGAAAGGAACAGGAAAAATCTGGTATTCAAATCCACCAGAGGCAAAAAATGATACTCTTGCTCTTGCAAAAGAAAAGAACAACATGATGTCTCCGTTCCTTCTTAAGTATTCAACAGAAAACGGAAGTGAAGATACTTACGACTTGTATACAAACAGCGTTCAGCGAAACTTCTACACAGTTTCAAAGAGCGGTAATGAAATCAGGGTAGATTACACAGTAGGTCAGATGGACCGCGAATATATTTTCCCTCTCATTCTTTACCAGTCTGATCTTGAAAAGTGGCAGGAAGGTCTTTCTAAGAGTGACCAGCGTGCTATGGACCGTGCTTACCATAAATATACTGTAAGCAGCTTTAAGGGTGATGAACTTGAAGCAATGCTTACAAAATATCCTAAGTTGGAAGACGAGCCTTTGTATCTTGTTTGGGAAAACATCCAGACCTTCTTGAAGGAACAGATGGAAGAGATTTTTGCAAGTCAGGGCTTTACTTATGAAGATTACTTAAAGAACAAGGAATTGTATAAGGAATCAAACATCAAGGAAGTTCCTGCTTTCAATCTTAGCGTTATCTATAAGCTTACAGACAAGGGCTTTGTAGTTGACGTTCCATTAGATGATATTTCTTACCGCCTTAAGTATCCTATTATTCTTCTTTCAACACTCCCATATTTTGGAGCAGGTGGAAAGAATGATACAGGTTATATTCTTATTCCAGAAGGCGGCGGAAGTATAATCAACTTCAACAACGGAAAAACAAAGCAGAACGGTTATTATGCCGACTTCTATGGCTGGGACTATGCAACAGACCGAAAGGCTGTAATTACAGAAACCCGTGCTTCATATCCTTTGTTTGGTATTTCAAACGGAGACTCAAGCTTTATTTCTATAATAGAGCAGGGTGCAGAATACGGTGGCGTTACTGCAGAAATTGCAGGCAAACTCGGAAGCTACAACTACGCTCGTGCCGATTTCCGTATGCTTCACCGCGAACAGTATGAAGTAACGACAAGAACTACAAATGCTCAGTTCAGCTTTGAAAACAATCTTCCAAAGGGCGAGCACATAGTTCAGTCATTTACATTTGTAGACAGTCCTTCTTATGTAGAAATGGCAAAAGAGTATAGAAACATTCTCTTTAATGGTACTAAGAAAACTGCAAACAAGAACATTCCACTTGCAGTTGAACTTGTAGGTGCCATCGAAAAGAAGCAGCAGGTTATGGGTATGCCAAAGACCAAGCCTTTTGCCCTTACAACATATAAAGAAGCAGGCGAAATCATTAACGAAATTGAAGACATGGGCTTTGAAGATGTAAGCTACAAGCTTTCAGGTTTTATAAACGGTGGCGTTCGTGCAAAGATGATGAACAAAGTTCGTTTCGTAAGCCAGCTTGGTGGCGCTTCGGCCTTTAAGAAAATGCTCAAGACTGTTTCAGATACTTCTGCAAAGCTTTACCTTGACGGTTCAGTTCAGACTCAGTATAGAACAGGCTTCTTCAGCGGCTTCTTCAGTTATCGTGATGCTGCACGCTTTGTTAGTGATGAGCTTTGTAAGCTTAATGAATATTCTGACTTGTGGTACGGAAAAGATTCTAACCGCGATAATTATTATCTGCTTAAGCAGGAGCTTCGCGATAAGGGTGCCGACAAATTTGCTCAGAAGGCTTCTAAGCTTGGTCTTGACGGTATTTCATACAGAGATAACGGAAAGAACCTTTCTGCAGATTATAATGACAGACATCTTACAACCCGCGGTGCTGCAAAACAGGCTCAGATTGATAAGATGCAGGAAGCAAACGATATGGGACTTGGCATTATGATAAATGCCGGAAGTGATTATGCGCTCAAATATGTAGACTTTGTTACAAACATGGATCTTCATGGAAACGCTTATGCAATCATTGACCAGACAGTTCCTTTCTATCAGATAGCTCTTCACGGCTACAAGAATTATGCAGGTTCTCCAATCAACCTTGGTTATGAAAAAGACCAGATTATTCTTGAATCTGCAGAAACTGCTGCCGGACTTTATTACACATTCATGGAAGCTTCTTCTATGAAGCTCCAGGAAACCTTCTATACAGAATACTATTCAAGTCATTTTGATTCATGGAAGGATCAATTCCAGGATTCTTATGAACGCTACAACAAAGAGCTTGGCGTAGTTGCTAACAGCCTTATCGTTGATCATGAATATGTAACTGAACAGGTTGCTAAAACAACCTTTGATAACGGTTATGTAGTATATGTAAACTTCGGCTATAAGAGTTATAGAACACCTTCAGGAAAAAATATTCCTGAGCGGGATTACAGAATTTTGAAGGTGGAGGACTAGTATGAAAAAAAGAAAAGTTGGTCTTATGGGCAGAAGAGCTTTGTACGGCTATCTGTTTATTCTGCCTTTTATAATTGGTTTTATTTTCTTCATGGTAAAACCTCTGGGTCAGTCTTTAAGAATGGCTCTTTCTGATGTAACTATTTCTACACAGGGCTTTGAACTTGTGTATAATCAGTTAGCAAACTTTAAGAAAGCATTCTTGATTGATGCAGACTTTAACCGAATGCTTGTAGAAGGCATTGGAAGAATGTTCTTCCGTTCCATTGCAACAATCGTATTCAGCTTCTTTGTTGCTTTGCTGCTTAATCAGAATTTCAAGGGAAGAACACTTGCGCGTTCAATCTTCTTCCTTGCCGTAATTCTTTCTTCAGGTGTTCTTGTTGGTCTTGAAAACAATAACTCACTTATGGCTCAGCTTAAAGATACAATCGAAGAAGCGGGTAGTGCAAACTCAATTACAGTCGTTCTTGAGCGCATTCTCGTTCCGGATGCACAGGGCTTGGGTGGTATCAGTTCAAAGATGTTTGCAAAGGTTTTTGAAATTATCGATTCCATCTACGATGTTGCAATGGCATCTGGTATTCAGATTATCATCTTCCTTTCTGGTCTTCAGAATATTTCACCAAGTATGTTCGAAGCTGCTCAGATGGAAGGATGTACTTCATGGGAAAGCCTTTGTAAAATTACAGTTCCTATGGTAAGTCCGCTGCTTCCTGTATGTTGGGTTTATACAATCGTCGATTTCTTTATGAAGTCTGATAACGAGATTATGACCAAGATTAATGATAACGTTCTTGCGCTGCAGTACGGATTCAGTTCTGCAATGGCATGGGCATACTTCATTGTATGTATGGCATTAATCGGATTGACCTCGTTAATAATCTCAAAGGTGGTATACAATTATGACTAAGAAGAATAAAAAAGAATTAACACCAACAGCATTGAATACTGCTGCTCCAAGTCATGCAACCTTCTGGGAACGCAACGAAGCTTCAGACGGTATTCTCTTAAAGGAAACTGTAAAAAAGTATGCCATCTCAATTTTCAGAGGCCTGCTTTTGTTCGGAATGTGCTTTATGATTATTCAGCCAATTCTGAACAAGTTTTCTGTAAGCTTTATGTCTGAAAAAGACTTGTATGATACTACAATCATCCTTGTTCCAAAGCATTTCTCAATCAACAACTGGAAAATCGCAACTGCAATTTTGAATTACAAGACAACCCTTTTCAATACAATCTGGGTTTCTATTCTTGTTTCAGTAATTGAAGTTTGCGTTTGTAGTGTTGTAGGATACGGTTTTTCAAGATTCCAGTTCCCTCTTAAAAAGTTCTGGTTCTTCTGCGTAATCCTTATAATTGTTATTCCTCCGCAGACAATTTCTACATCATTGTTCCTGCATTTCCGATACTTTAATCTGTTCGGAAAAACAATAAATCTGCGCGGTAACATATTGCCGTATATTATGCTTTGTCTTACAGGACAGGGCTTAAAGAACGGACTTTATATCTTTATGATAAGACAGTTCTTTATGGGCTTCCCATTTGAGCTTGAAGAAGCTGCTTATGTAGACGGCTGCGGACCATTATCTACATTCTTCAGAATTATGGTTCCGGGTGCAAAACCAATCATTACTTCATGCTTCCTGTTCTCTTTTGTATGGCAGTGGACAGACAGCTTCTATTCAAACCTCTTCTTAGGAAAGGTTCAGTTGCTTTCTATTTCGCTTACAACAGTAGTAGATAAGTTTGGTATTTATCTGAACAGTCTTAACGGAGGCGTTGGTTCTGTAATTGCGCCGGTTGGTTACGCAAATGCCGTATTGTCTACAGCAATGATTCTTGGAATCTTCCCTGTAATCATTCTGTATGTATTCTGCCAGAGACTCTTTGTAGAAAGCCTTGCAAGTACAGGCGTTAAGATGTAAAAACTAGGGTTTTTTACCTACTTTTTATTTTACAAATGGATTTTTTGGTGGTATACTATTTAAAACGATTATTTGCCTTATGGCTAATAACAAATAAAAGGAGTTTTTTTATGAAAAAAATTGCGATTGTTGCATTGTCAGCAGTGCTTGTATTGGCTCTTGCTGGTTGTGACAAAAAAGGCGGATCATCTGCTGCAGCAAAGAAAGCAGCTGCAAATGGTGACTACTCAAAGTTGAAGGTAGAAAAAGATCCTTCAACAAAGAAAGCTTATGACTTCGGCGGAATGGAAGTTGCAATCTACGACTGGTGGTCAAACCCAGATGCTGCTCCAGCTTCTAAATCACAGGAAGATCAGGCTAACTACCGCAAGTATCTTGAAGAAACATACAACTTCAAGTGTGTACAGAAAGACCTTCAGGCTGGTTGGAGCGATCACCCTGCAGAAGTAGCTAACTACTGTATCACTGGTGGTGACGATGCTCGTATCTTCATCATCGACAGTCGTTCTGCTTTGAGCGGTGCTGCTAACGGTCTTTGGGCTGACATTTCTAAGGTTCCTGATATTGACTGGAACAAGACAAAATGGAACAAGGCTGTATGTTCAGTTCTCCCAGGCTATACATTCGCTGTAGGAAAACCAGAACCACGCCAGTGTATCTTCTTCAACAAGCGCGTTCTTCAGGAAAACGGATTTGATCCAGATGAACCATACAACCTCCAGAAGGCTGGAAAATGGACATGGGCTAAGTTCGAAGAAATGTGTAATGCTTTGACAAAAGATACAGATAACGATGGTATCATCGATCAGTATGCACTTTCTGGATTCAACTCAGAATTTGCTGCTCCTGCTATCTACTCTAACGGTGGACAGATTACAGGTCGTGATGCAAATGGTAAGCTTTACCTCGATACAGGCGACAAGACAATGGAAGCTTGGAACTGGGTAAAAGAAATCTTCACAAAGTACAACAAACCAGCAGAAGAAGGTGCTAACTGGGACTTCTTCAAGTCTGACTTCTTGAATGGTTTCACAGCATTCTATAACGATCAGGAATACGATGCACAGCCTAACGGTATGCTCGCTGACATGAAAGATGACTGGGGTATGGTATGTTTCCCTGTTGGACCTAACGGCGACGGAAAATACTTCACTATGAACCAGGACAACATGCTCATCATTCCTGCTTACTATTCACAGGACAAAGTTAACAAGATCTTCAAGATTTATGACCTCTGGTCTGATGATGTTCCAGGATACGAAGATCCAGATGCATGGAAGGAATACTACTATGGTTCATTCCGTGATACACGCGCTGTTGATGAAACAATGCAGTACATGATGGACAACTCTAAGTCTTGGGATGCTTGGCTTGTTCCAAACTTCAACTGGGCTCCAATCTCTTGGTCAGTTTGTGGTGGTGCAGATCCACAGGAAACAATCGAATCTATGAGAAACGAACTCCAGGCAGCTTTGGATGATATCAACAAATAAGTTGTAATCACCTCTAGCTAAAAAAAAGGACATCTCTTCGAGATGTCCTTTTTTTATACCCAGCTCAGCCTGCAGCCTGATGACATTTTTCACGGGAGTGCCTGAACTTTACAATATGATTTCACAATTGAAAATACAATAATAATCATATATAATAAAAATATGTCTATACACGGAACAATAACAAAAGATAATCATGCAGCTTTGTGGCATGGACGCTTTAAAGAAGGCCCGGATGCCGCTGCCGTAGAATTCGAAACTTCAATAAATGATGATATGCGCATGGCAATGGCAGATATCGACGGAAGTATTGCACATGCAAAAATGCTTTCAAAACAAAAATTAATTTCCAAGACAGAAGAAAAACAGATTATTCAAGGCTTGACTTCCATTAAAAAAGATCTTGCCGCAGGAAAAGATAGCAAGGGAAACCCTTTTACAATTGACATGTCTGCCGAAGATATCCATTCCTTTATAGAAGCAACCTTAACAGACAGAATAGGGGAACCAGGAAAAAAGATTCATACAGGCCGCAGTCGAAACGATCAGATTGCGCTTGATGAACGCCTTTATCTTAAAGAACAGATTACACAACTTAAGAAGGAGCTTTGTTCTCTCATAAAAGTTCTTGTTGGAATTGCCCAAAAAAATAAAGATACACTTATGCCGGGCTTTACTCACATGCAGCATGCTCAACCTGTTACTCTTGCACAGCATGTTTGCGCATGGGCCTTCATGTATTGCCGCGACATCGACAGACTTACAGATGCATATAAAAGAATAGATCTTTCTCCAATTGGAGCAGGTGCACTTGCAACAAGCGGACTTCCTTTGAACCGCGAATACGAAGCTCAACTGCTCGGATTTTCCGGAGTAACACAAAACTCTTTAGATACAGTAAGCGACCGCGATTATTATCTTGAAGTTGCTTCTGACCTTTCACTCATTCAAATGCATCTTTCTCGTGCGTGCGAAGAAATTGTTTTATGGTCTACTGTTGAATTCGGTTTTGTAGATTTAAGTGAAAAGTGGAGTACCGGAAGCTCAATCATGCCGCAGAAAAAAAATCCTGATTTTGCAGAACTCATTCGTGGTAAAACAGGTCGCGTTTACGGAGATATGATTGCGCTCTTTACAATGATGAAGGGGCTCCCACTTTCTTATGACCGTGATATGCAGGAAGATAAATCAAGCTTCTTCAGCGCTTATGATACTGTAATTTCAAGCGTAAAAATCTTTACTCAGATGGTAAAAACTGCACGCTGGAATAAAAAGACAATGGCTGCTGCATGCAACGGCGGTTACCTTAATGCAACTGATGTGGCTGATTATCTTGTACGCAAGGGAATGCCATTCAGAACGGCACACGGAGTTTCTGCAGGACTCGTTCGCCTGGCTATCGAAAAAAATTGCAGTCTTGAAGAACTTGATTTTGCAGAATACAAAAAAGCATCTCCACTTTTCAAAGAAGATATTTTTGAACTGATTACACCTCAAAAATGTGTAGAAATAAGAAAAATAACCGGAGGCCCGTCTTCCGTTTCGGTAGATAAGCAGATAGAGCAGCTTACTGCCTTTATAAATAAATAAGAACCTGAGGAGTTGTTTGTATGAAAAAGAATGCTTGCAAAGTAATTATTCTTTCATTGATTTGTGTTCTGGCTTTTGCCTCATGTAATAAGAATAAAAATGATCAGGCTTCTGGTAAACAGATGAACGCAGTTGAAGCACTTAAAGCAAGAGGTGCCCTTGTTATAGGTTATGATTATGATTTTCAACCGCTTGCATTCAGAGATTCAAACAACGAACTTGTAGGTTATGATGTTGAACTTGCTCAGATTGTAGCAGATCGTCTAGGAGTTGAACTTAAAGCTCTTCCTATTGACTGGGATGATAAAGATAATGAACTTGAAAACGGAACTATAGATTGTATCTGGAGTGGTTATACCATTACAGACGCACGAAAAAAAGCACATTCATTAACATTTCCATATTTGAATAATGAACAGGTTCTCATTGTTAGAAAAGAAGGCGCTGTAAAAAGCTTTGATGATTTACAGGGAAGGGTAATCGGCTACAGAAGTGCTTCAAGCTCTGAAGACGCAATTAATGCAAATTCAAATTTTAAGAATAAACTTGGTGACATAATTACATATAAAGACAATAAATCTACACTTGCTGATCTTAAGGTTGGTGTAATTGATGCCATGGTTATGGACGGAGTTTTTGCATACTATTATGTTACACATTCAAACGAACCGTTCTCTGTAATTTCAACACCGCTTTCTACAGAAGAATACAGTATCTGCTTTAGAAAGAATGAACCGGAATTACGCGACGAAGTAGAAATAATCCTTAAAGAAATGGCTGCCGACGGAACGATTGCCCAGATTTCTACAAAGTGGTTCGGCCAGGACGTGTCATTGATTGGCAAATAACCAAAGCCCCGTCATTGCGAGGAGCGCAGCGACGTGGCAATCTATACTTGAATAAAATTCCGATTTCCTATATTATATACTCTCAATATACACAATAGCACTTATTGTGTCCAAAATAGTCAAATCTGGCACCCGAAAAGGTGCCATGGAGGAATAAATGGTCAAAATCAGACTTAAGAGATTCGGTGCTGCAAAACGCCCATGCTACCGTGTAGTTGTTCAGGACTCACGCAAGCCACGCGACGGTGTTTGTATCGAAGAAATTGGAACTTATCAGCCAATC
>JAEEGL011256120.1_pt1 | contig 24040 bp, 20 predicted proteins | sample 9134231 | NCBI WGS metagenome assembly JAEEGL01 (sample SAMN16246548, study PRJNA631951) | gut metagenome | biome: gut microbiome; feature: rumen; material: fiber-attached | host: Bos | place: Iran: Karaj | collected 2018-10
CATAGTTGTTTCTATACCCATTGTAACTTGAATTAGAAGACCCAAAGAAAGCAATCCGATTTCCTTCAAAATCAGTTAGAATACCTAATTTATCATGATACATTCCCATGGTATTCGTCACGGCAATTCTTACATCAAGTACGCCGTTACATATCAGCTCGTATAGCATTTTTAGTCTGAGGTCTGATAAGCTTTCAATTTCTGTCACAAAAGTTCGGCTAAATGCCTCCACTACAAGCTTCTTTCGATCACGATATGCTTCGCCGATAACGCGAATATCATCTCCTTCTAATTGTGGACTTGTTATCAGCTTCACCTTGCCGCCGTTACGAGCTAATTTCTCGACTCCATCCACAAGGATCTCCAACACACGTGATGAGAAAAAACCGACACTTCGCTTATACTCTCGTGTACATTTTAATGCCGGAATTAAAAGGGAATCTGCAAAGTTATTGTTCCCCTGCGAGATATAGCTCTTTTGAATTGTTAATTCTTTATAGTTCATAGCTCCTCCGATTCAATTTCTATTAAATCAGCAATCAGATCGTCAATATTATCCAAATCATCCGAACCAAGCAGAGCACCGTTGTGAGAATTCTTCTCTATATATTGCATCTGCGGATTTACATGTCCAGCTATAGATACAAGTGGTGCTGATAATCTGAACTGTGGATATGATGTTGTAACTCCCAATTCTGTTGACCATTTTTTCAGTATGCTGTAGATTAGCCAACTATTCCACGGAACATTAAGCTTCGGAAATCTAGCGACGCACGCTAATTGAACTATTGGCATTGTGTCCTTAACTTCATCTATTATCAATTTCTCTATTGTTTTAGCAATGCTTTCATCAACTCCTATATAGCTTACCGATGCAATTTCAGTTTGACTAATGAGAAGGTGTGTCTCATTAAGCGTATTCAAAAAGTCAAGAATACTATATATCGTAAAGTGATTATCTCGTGCAAACTCTTGTATTTCTGATATCTGCAGCAAATCTGAAGCGCGGACCATTTCGCTCACCATTTCAGATGGTCTGTCAATTGTTACAGACTCACGCGCGATAAAGGGTCTGGAGAAAACATAATCTTCTTCAAACAGGTAATTGAGCAAACTATAACACCCAAATGCATAGTAAATATAGTTTCGCTTCAATAGTTCAGGATTATCACGGTCAATAATTGAATACAAATCATGACAGTTGCAAACATCATTAACACATAAGGCTTTCTCTACTTGTTTCTTTAGATAGTCAATTTCCTGCTGTGTAATTCTTAAGCAAGAAACATGCAGGTATTCACCAAACAAATTGATAACGCTTGTGTCATCAGTAGCGATGTTAATGATAATCTCGGTTATTCCAGGAAAAGCACTATATATCTCTTTTTTCGAAACAGGTCTTTTTGCATTGCGAATGAATCCAACTATACTTGAATATAGCGATGTAAGTGATTCATCCTTTGTAATGTAATCACGTTTGAAGAACCATTCTTGTTCGTACAATTCCCTTAGTATTGCTTGGAGATAATACTTGTTATCTATGCCTTCTGCTAAAAGATCATCTTCAAATACATCAAAAATAGTATTCATCAAGAAAATTGGTGAATCACTCTTTATGATGTAATCATGAATCCTTTCCGCTAATCCTTTTGAAATCAGTGGTTCTTTTGTTCTATACTTATAGAATCCTCTCCCTCGCAGAATTCCAATTCTTGCTAAAATTGAGCCAATGGCATGATCTGTTTTTTTTGACAGATCAATATTGTAGTCCTCTAATACGTGCTGACGGAAATCTTCTATTGCACGTTCATCGTATACCCTGATTCCATCTGGATAATACTTTTGAAAAACGAGGCCATATACCGTTGTAAGCTTTAATCTAGACCTATGATATGTTCCTTCTGTACAGCCAAAATTGTTCTTAATGCTTGCTCTTACCAGTTTTTCTGGATATGAGTATTCTTCAACAGCAATATCAATATACTCCTGCAAACGTTCTTCTTTGAACAGATCTGGTAACGAGTCGATATAAGATTGAATCTTGTCCGGCATGGAAAGATCCTCGAACAAGAACGCTGCCCATTGTTTATCATATACTACTTCATCTTTCGTACAATTTATCAAAAGGTAATTGACTACCTGCCCATGCTCTCCTAAAAAGCTTATTATGTCGCTAGATGATAATGCTCGCGTTTCATTTAGGTCTATAAAGAGTTTTAGAAGTATTCGGTTTACACTTTGAAAGTAATTAAACTTTCTTTGTACTTTCGCTTCAATTTGGCGCACTCTTTCCCGAGTAATATTCATCGTTTGACCTACTTGTTCTAAGGTCTTTTTAGATAGCCGTTCTTTTATTACGTAGAGTTCCCGAGAAGATACTTTTTGCAAAAAATCCCCGATCTCCTTAATGCTGTCGAACTTACACCAATTTAGAAACGACATGACTTTTCCGCCGTAGGCAACTAGTTCGGCATTATCGATAGCATATTCTTCCAAGGTCTGATTGTCATCTTTTACTAGTTGCATCAAGGCCGGAAACCGCAGTTCGTCATCTGTATAACAAGTAATCAACCATCTTGCGCTCAGTGATCTCCGTTGCATAGGAATAGTTGCTAGTTTTTCTTTTGCAATTTGAATGTCATGCTGTTTCGTTGTATATGCTTGTAGAGCTGAAACAATATCCGTTACTGCAGTCAGTCCACTAATTGCCGCTTTTTTCAATTGTGGATCAATTGTATCTGATGCTTCCTTCAGTCGTTCTAATAGTGCTGCTTCTTTTGGGCTCAGTGATTTGTTTTCAAAATAGGCCCAATCACCTTCGCTAATCTTGTCTACCGAACAATAAAGTACTGTAGATTCCTCTTTCTGTTCTGTCAGCCCTTTGTAAGGATTAGTTTCTGTTTGCTGTAATAAGGTATTCAAATAGTTTTCGAGTTCGATAAATGTAAGCTTTCCAAAGCCCCAAAAACATCTTAACTTATTGGGAGAACAATGAAGAAGATCGCGAACGGTTAGGATTCCATTTCTAAGCAAACAATTACGTAATCTAGTATAAGAACACGTATCCTGAACCAGAACGAAAGCATAATCGTTTTCGTTCACATCGTACTGCTCATTTAGTGTTCTTTCGTCAAATTGGTCTATCATTTTCTCACCATCAGCTATTATAGCATAAGTATGTTATTATGTCATTATCCTTATGGCTTCAAGATCATTATACTTCTTTCAAGCGTGCTAACTCTTGCTCAATCTCAATCAGCTTTTGTTGAGCTGCTTTTCTTTTCTTTGCTTTCTCCCCAAACATAGCCCCAAGGCCTTTGTTTTCTGTAAGAATCTTCTCCTGCTCCGCTTTTTCATTCAACAGTTTTGTCTTTTTTGCTTCTCTTTGAGCAATTGCTTCCCGCCTCATCAGTTCTTCCCGTTCTTCAGTGATTCGTGCTTCTTCTGCTTTAACTTCGCATTCTCCAGCCTTTTGTACCGAATCCGCAAATGTATTCAATGCACGGAAAGAAGTTGCCAGTTCCTGCCACTCGTGAGAATTCTTTGCGGTACGCATAGACAATACAAGATAGTCATATTGTTTCTTTGTTTCTGCAGCGCGAATCTCCTCAGCACATTTATTTGCTCTTTCTTCTGAATCTCTAAATCCTGCGAGCTCGCGGAAAAGGCTCTCAGCTTGTCTCAACTGACCGCTCCTCGTGGCTTTTTCTGCAGCGTGATACCGAGAAACCAACTTCGGGTCTTCTCCTAGTGGATTATCTGTCCATGCATCGCCAACATTATAATCAATCACATAATTCTCGTGCTTCTTTTCAATCCGATTTCTAAGAATTGCTTCAATTTTACTCCCGGCCACCACATGATATGTGACGCTCCTTCTCCACGAAAAGGCATCTGCTTCAGTCGAGCCTATAGTTGAAGGCAAATATACATCTTGGCTAACTGGATTGCCGAAGTTTAAGAAATCTCTAATTGTTTTAATGCTGTCTGGTATACAGATGGTTCTTAACGAATTGCAATTAGAGAACACACCTTTTCCGATTTTCTTAATGCTTGTTGGTAAGTTGATCGTTTGGAGCGCTTCACAATACTCAAACGCTTTATCTTCGATTGTTACAACCTTATTGTGGATAAAGACATGCTCAATAAACGATCTGCCTGCAAAAGCGCTTTCTCCGATAACTGACACATCTTCTGGAATTGCTATTCTCTTGGCTGTTCCACAATACTTAACCAACTTCTTTTTATCTATTATGAAATCTTCCGACTTTGCGCTTTCCTCAATAGCAAGAAGAGGTTTTGGCTTGTATTGCGACGGAGAATCATAATCGATATGGAATGCATGCTCATGGCTGCTGTAGTAAGCTTCTTCCGGACTGTTCTTTTCAATATGCATTGTGATGCTGGGGTTTTGAAAGTCCTTATCATCCAATCTTACACAATAGCCTTCGGGTGACTTAGGAATATAAACATCGGTAAGATTCGTACATCCTCCAAAGGTCAGCCCAAACAGAGAGATCTTTCGCGGGAGTACAATTGTACGGAGCATATTGCAGTTATAAAATGCTCCTCCCCAAATGCTTCCCAAATTATCCGGTAGTCGGATCTCTTTCAAGTTACAGTTCATGAACGCATCGCTTCCAATGCTTCTCAATGTAGAGGGTAGTGAAACGTATTCTAGATTCTTTGCGTTTAGGAAAGCTTGATTTCCAATGGAATCTACACCTTCAGGAATGACAACGGCTTGAATAACTGTGTTGCCGGCAAAGCACCCTTCTGCAATCTTAGTGATGCCATCAGGAAGTATAATATGCGCCATGTTTCCGCTATACTTCTTCATCCATACGATAGTTTCTTTTGTGATAAACGCTTCTGATGTACTAATCTGACAGCTAGTTGCAGGAACACGAACACAATCGGAAAAATCGAGATGCGAGTAAAACGTTTTATAATACTCTTTTGTCTCGTATTCTGAAGCAATCGGTTCTACCGTCTTTTCTTCGATAATGGGCATACTATTCTCTACTGGACTGTCCGGCTCAAGAACACTAGACAATTCAGAGTTTTCTTCAGCTACATCAATATGATCGAAATCAACAGGCTTATCTTCGTCTCCAGTATTTACAACCTGCCTTATTTGTTCTTCGGTCGTGTCTAACTCCACGTTCGATTCTATTATTGAATCAGACTCTGTGATCATACTCTCTTCTGATTCTGCTGTATACTCTTTACCAACAGTCGTTTCGATCGATTTCGTTTCTTGACTTTCTGGCATGGAATCCTTTGCTACATATCGGAAACCTTTATCTGTAGCAATTTTCACAACGCCTAACGTTTTCATGTCGAGCGATACGGTAGACTGATAGACAGAGAATCCTAGTTCTCTCATTCTATTTACAAGTTCCAACTGGGAACCGATTTCTTCTTCACTGATCAGCTTCAAAAGCATCCGCTGTCTATCGTTATTGGCGTCATCAACTGATTCAGTGTAAAACTCACTATCCATTAATGCAGATTCATCATCCGTTGTCCCATTGACCGGGTATGATTTTGCAAGGCGTTGAATCTCTTTAATCCGCTCTCTCCTTGTATGTTCTTCCTCTACTACATCAATATACTCTTCTTGCTTCTTACTCTCGTTAACCGGCAGTCCAAACTTCACACGATACTCAGAATTAAGTATTCTACCCGTTTCAGATGTACAATCCGCGCAGTAGGTAATCCCGCTTTTATCAGCAAAAGTTCGAACAGGGCACTTAGCATATCCATGAAGTGTTAATCCCGCAATCTTCTCCAATGCTAAACCATTGATGGAACTTCCCTTCATATTTGGCAAATAGAGATGCTTCATGCCTTTGCACCCATCAAACACACCTGCCCCGGCAATCTCTGTTGGCAAGTAGAGTTTTTCTATACTATTACATCCCTTGAACGCATGATGGCGAACTGTAGAAATCGACTCCGGAATAAAAACATACTCCAAGTTTTTACAACCTTCAAAAGTAGGAACAGCCGTCATTCCCTCCGGAAGAGAAACGTATCTTAGCTGAGTACAACCACTAAAGCCAACCGACGCATATCGAGATCCAATGGTGCCTGAGAATCGGAAACCATACGCTTGTTTGGGAAGAACTACTTCTTTCAGTTGTACACAACCTCCAAAGTCGGGCAGATAGCCAGTGACACTATCGGGGATACAGACACGTTCCAGTGTTTCCAGCCCGCTGAATGCTTCGGTACCGATTTCTCTGACAGAATCCGGAAAACAAATTGCCGTGATTCTGCTGTTCTTTCTAGTCTTAGACAGTTTTTCAACATATCGCAACGAATCGCCTGCTATATACGTAATTCCCCGGTGTTCTCTCGAAAAAGCAAACGGAAACACATATACAACCGGTTTTCCGTCGATTTGATTTGGTATCACCACTTCCGGATCTTTTCCTTTGTATCCAATTATCGTTAATTCGCCAAACGAGTTTTCCAGGCAATCAAACCGTTCATCAGAGACCTCGGTTTTTCTTGCGCGGTACTGACGTATTTCAAGTTGCGACCGTTTCACTCCCCAATGTTTCTCAAGATACTTCATTATGCTCTCCGCGTTATATTTTTTTAGAGCGCAGAAATAAAGGTGCTGAACTGCATCGGGTTTTAGTTTATTAGACGAGAAAAACAATTTTCCAAATAAATTGTTTTCCGGAAGAAATCTATAATACTTATATAGCCTATTGTAGAGGTTATCGCCTGCGAATGTATCATCACATTTCTGCAGCAGTTTCTCTGTATTCAGTCCATCTGAACCAAAGCAATTAGAAACACAATTACTAAAAATACTATCGTTCGTTAGAACAAGATGGAAAGCAATTCTATATAATTCAATATAGCGTCCCTGTTCTATCCAAAAGTAATCGCTGTCACCAGTGCCTTCTTCTACTAGCAACCGTTGATAGATCTCTTTACCGAAATTAAATATATATTTGTCAAACAATTGTGAGATTAGTTCATCCTTATCCTCTTCCGGCAATTCGACATCCATTACAAATGAAACAACCGCTCGAAACAGAAATAGGTCTCCACTATTCTTTTCGAGAATCTCGTCAATATTATCTTCACACATTATCGCCGTTTCGTTTAATCCCTGTGCTTCTTCTGGAATAAACGGAGCTTTGCAATTGAGTAATGTCTTTTCTGTACTCTCTTCAACGCGACCTTGTTGTGCGATTATCTTTTCCTTTGCAAGATACCATGCAGCAGATCGTCCAAATAGGTCTATGGCTAACGAATCCATCAATTGCCAATCAATCATCGGTTCTTGTTGTTTTAGTGTAGCATAATCAATTATCAATTGATCTCTATACTTGTTTAATTGCTCCATAATTGTTCTGAAGCAAATATCTTTTTCCTGATCGCTATATTGCGAGTATAGTTTTATAATCCAATGCTTCGCAAGGAATAGATCCGGATTATTATCGTTACTTCTTCTCAAATAATCTTCAAGCGCAACAAAGCCCAAATCTGGGTTCATGGTTCTTACTTCGGAATATCGCATTGGGAGATTCGTTCCCTCTGCATATCTTCTCTTTAGTTCCTGTAATAACTCATCTGCTGATTTTTGAATCTCAATCCTTTCTTGATACATCTTCGCGCGGTTTCCGCCATCTTTTAAAACGCCTTCCTGCACTAGATACGCGGTTAATGGCATCCCAAACATCTCAGGTGCTTTATTTAAGAGGCTTTTGTAACGAGCTGCAAATTCTGGATTCTGCGCTTTAAGTTCTTCCATATTCTCACATGGAGCGCTCTCCGAATACTTCTTTTTCAATTCATCGATTATTCTCGCATAATCGAATGAAGGCCTTCCTTTGTTTTCTGCAAACGTAAAGCCATATGCCATTAGGAATGATTTTCTGTCCGGATATCCCTTTAGCCGATACAACTCAGTAGCCGTTTCTGCCCATTGCCTGTGATCCGCCTCAAGTCGAGAAATAACACCATCCGGATATGCAGCTCTCAGTTTCCCGATAAGAGTATCCACTCGTCTTTGTACTCTGTCGGTATTTGATGCTTGTGCCGTCTGTTGTTTCTGAGTTGCATCAAAGCTCTCTGCATAATCAGCTGCATTCTCGGAAAGAACCAGTTTATAGCCGTTTGATGTCGGAACTTTTATGATTCCAAGCGCTTTCATATAAAGGCTTACTATTGGCTGATTAACAGAGAACCCTTTTTCTATCAGTCTTTTCACCAAATCACTTTGAGAAGCAATATCTTCTGAAGTAATCAGGTTCAGCATTTCCTTCTGTATCGCCTCTTTCGCCGTCTCCCGGCCGGATTCCCGATCATCGTTCTCGTTGATATCGGCGGCATTTTCGAGCGGAACCAATCTAAAGCCTTTTTCCGTACGGATTTTCGTGACGTTTAGCTCTTTCAGATCACGGCTTACAGTTGCTTGCGTAACCTTAAACCCCTCTTCTGTCAAACGATTCACCAAGTCTCCCTGCGACGCAATATATTCTGAAACAAGCAAACGTATGATTGCGTTTTGTCTGTTATTTCGCATATTTCATAACCTCCGATTTCATTTGCGAATCTATAGGACTGTGCAGTTAAAACTAATGATCATATTTTGAGAAGAACTCTTCTTCTGTCATGATCAGTATCGGATTTCCGAAGTCTCGCAACTCAAGTGCTGAGACGAACTTTAAGGAATATAGCCCATTCTCCGTCGCACCACTTTTTCCTCCTACTATAAAAATCGTCGTATTATCTCGAAGGACAAGCTGGTAGGTTCCTCCGCGTTTTTCAATGTAGTCTTTTATTTCGCTGCCGGTCATTCGATTCAGTCGTCCTAAAACGAAGCAATTATGTCCTGTTAATGGTCCTCTCTCCGGAGATATATCCGGCTTCTTATTAACTGGAAGCGAATTCGAACCACCCTCAATTGTTGGTTTTTTCGCAATGCTGAGTGCTTTTTTCAGGTCCTCCATCAGAATTATCTTGATCGGCTTCCCTTGTTTCTGCAGTTGGATTGCTGATTCAATTTTAGATTCACCTGCAATTTCAGGGTCAACAACCAGATAATCCGTAACTCCACTGATTTTTGTTCGGATTAATCCACCGTACTCAGGAATCATTTTTATCAGGTATTCATCATATTCACATCCGGAAAGAACAAATTTTTGACCGTTTATTACAATTTCTGGGTTATTCTCGACATAACTCCCATACCTTTCGTTCCAATAGAAAGCTGCTTCAGCTGCATCTTCCTCTTCTTCGTCGCTTTCGTCCTCGTTTTCATCTTCCAGATCAAAATCTTCTTGATCTTCATCCTCTTGATCTCTATCATTCTCTTCATAATTCCACTCTTCAAAAGAATCTCCACCAGATAGTTTCGCAAATGGTGGTTCTCCTCTGAACGCATTGACCTCCTCAATAGTGAGCTTCGGTAATGGGCTTTCGTCCATTTTTAGCAATGCATTGTAGGTTGCAATTAGCGCCATCCCTTTATCCGGCATATGCTCAATAACGTATTTTAAATACTCTCTGCCTTTTGATGGCAGTTCTTCTGCTGCAAGAGCTGACAAACATGCGTCTGCTATTTCTGTCCATGCGTCCGGTTTTGCAGTCAGCATGAAAAATATGCCTGTGTCCAAGCGCAACAATTCAGCGAACTGGCCACTTCCCGCAAGTTCTTCCATCGTTTTTTGCCAGTTTTTGGGCAGACCGATTTTTTCAGGTTGGGCCATTACTAACCAAGTAAGGAAATAGACCCCATAGTTAGAGACACGCTTTACTATCGCTTTAGCAATATCCTCAGGATTTTTAGAAAACGCTTCTTGCTTGTTTAGCATCGAAGAGAAGAATGCCTCCGATGATTTATCATATTCATCATACTCTTCAGGATAGAAGTTTTGATTATTGTGGATACGGATATTGTGCGTGTATCTGGCTCCGCGCTCGCCTCCCATATCGAATCGCGTTTCCTCCGAAATGAATATTTCTTTAAGATTCTCCAATGTATCCATGTTTTGCAGAGCGGAGACAAGTTCTTTGCCGCCGCGCGCATCGGAGGATTCCACCATAAACCCGTCGAAGTAATCTATGAATCTCCGCAATACTTCAATTATATCTTTCCCGTTTTTAGCCGAATCTATCGCATCATCCAGTTTGGACTCCAAATCACTGTTATTCCAAAAATAACCGCCATACCCCGCGCTATACTCGTTTTCCGCTTGATATGTGTTGTTATCTCGCGTTGTAATAGAAACAACCACATATCCCGAGCTGCTGGAATTGGTGACAAAGTCGGTTCTGATTTTCATAGTGATTCCTCCCTTTATGAATGCTTATTCTTACAAAGTACAACCTGCGGCATCAGCGGGCAGCCGCCCATGCAGTAGGTTTTCTTGTCACAGTTCGGACAGGCGGTTTTCAGAATCGCGCGGAAACGATCAAACGGTTCGCTGTTCCACGCCTGTTCGATAGTGTTGATGATCTGACCGCTTTCCGATTTCAGCGGCACACGATATCGCTGTTTCTGATCGAAACTGCAGGGGACCATAGTCATATCCGCGCCGATGTAGCAGCTGAACCGTCCGCCTTCGCAGGTATCCAAAGACTCCGGCATGATATGACGGCAATGGTTCACCGCCCCCGGCACCGTGCAGCTGTCCATGCCGACCTTGAACGGATGCTTGTCCTCGATCGCAGCAAAGACCTTTGTCACGCGGGGATCGTCAAAAGAAAGGACGTTCTGCTCCGATCCCATGCCGGCCGGCTTGTGCAGCAGGAAGATGATCGCGTTGATCCCCTCCGGGAAATCGTTGCGTTCGAGACGTTCAATCGCTTCGTCGATGCTGTTGTTGCCGAGTACATAGTGGATATTGGTCTTCACGCCTGCGTCCAGCAGCATCTGAATGGCTTTGAGCGTGTATTCGCTTCGGTACCAGCTGACCGCCACCGCGCCGCAATAGCGTTTGCACAGAGCAGCCAATTCCGGCGTCATGCCGTAGCCGGAAGTGGTGAAGTTGGGAACCATATCATTCTCGCGGGTGATCCGCAGCAGTTCCTCAAAGTGCTCATGCTGATCGGGATCGCCGCGTCCGCCGAGCGCGAGCTGATTGCAGCGTCCTTTGCATTGCTCGCAGATCCAGCGGAAGTCCTCTACGGTCATATTGGGCTTCTCCACCAGAAGCCCGCTCTGATAACAGCCGATGCCCGCCTTGACACACAGTCCGGTCTTGCCGTGGATGCAATGCCCCATCACGCCCACGTCGATCAGATGCGGGAACGACGCCATGAACGGATCCACGCCGGTGTCCTTTCCGTTCTCGTCCAGGATCCCTGTACGGATATAGAACCCCGTCTCCGAATCAAACGCGGAGATAAAGCGGTACTGTTCGTCTTTGATGATTTGCTTCATGTGTTCAGCGTTCTTCCTCTTCTCAATCTCGTATGCTTACATATCATATTCCCGATATCCTGTCGCCATATATGCTTTCCAGTCGGAAGTATCTTCCGAAACATATAAGCATAACCTTGTGGCATACGAATAGTCGCCGCGGTATTCCCACTTGTCCCTGCAATATACAATGGTCCCGCCTACATTCTTCGAAACGAACATATAGCTTGCCACAAGAAGACCGACTGTGAATTCCACTCCGATATGCCCGTCTTCGATACAGGATGCGTTTGTCCACCACCGATAGAGATTCTGTCCAAGCTCGGTCCATCCCTTTTCAATGTATTTATCCCGGATCGCGGCATAGAATCTTTCGACAAGCGGATCTTTGATGCTGACTGGCGACATGCGCGGCACATCCTTCACGGTCGGATCATTGTACGTTCGATCCGCATCCATCAAATCGTTCAGTTCGGAAACCCACTTTTCATGAAGCGCAACCGCTTCCATAACTTTTCTGTCGTCAGGCGTCAGCCGCATTCCCGCCATCTCTTCAACTTCAACCGTATTTATGCCGCGGATCTTTGCATACTCCGACGTCCAGCCTTTATTGATACAGTATTCACATGCTTTCGGAAGATCGCTCATCAGGAGCGCTGCTTTCAGATAACGCTTCCATTTATTGACCTTAGGAAGCGGATCGCTACTGCCATATGCTTTATAAAACCGATAGTCGGCTTTCAACGTATCATATGCATTGGAAATAACACCGATCATATCCGTATTGCCGTAACGACCGATCAACCCTATAATCCTGGTGCTTGGATCAATGCCAAAGGTTGAAATGTCATCTGATGCACCTGCTGTTTTAAGCGTATGAGAGCCTGCCTCCCTAATAAACGATTCAAATTCGTTTTTATCAAAGGATGCGACGATCCCATCAATTTCTTTGATCTGCTTTGGTTGCGGAGAATCCCCCTGCATAATATCCACATACTTCGCAACAACGCATTGGATCACAAATGCGGAAACAGTTTTTTTACTCTTCGAATAATGTATCGGATACTTTTTAATCGTTTGTGAAAGATTAATTTTTGCCTTTTTGAGGATAGTATTGATCTCTTCCGAGTTATATCGTTCGAGGCAGAGCGTTTCCGCGGGTTCCTTATCAGCGTTTTGTGTATCCCCAAGGAGTTTTTGCAAAAGATCCATCTCCGGGCTTTTCACTTTCGCCTTCTGTGCATTGTTGAACAGATTATGCAGCTTATCTTTGCTTATCCGTTCTTTATTCTGATAAGCGAACTTCACCGCTTTCTTATATGCCGACGGCTTCGGATACTTTTCCAAAGCACGGAGCATCTCATCTAATGTCCGCCCTGCGTTCCTGATGATCGCTGTACTGCTGAGCTTCTCAAAACTCGCACCGGTTTGATAAAGATAAATCCAGACATAATCTTCAAGAGTAACCTGCTCTTTCCATACAGTCCGGAGAAGTTCGAGAGTTGTTGCTACCGGCAGTTGCTCCGCTGTTTTCAGATAATCAACCGGCATGTTCATTCGCTTCGAGGTTGTAAAGGTTTTCTCCAGCTGTTCTTCAATCCGTATGACACTACCAGGAAGAACGATTTCTTGCACGGACTTGCAGTCTTTGAACGCAATCGGTGCTATGACCCTGGTTCCGTCCATGACTTCAATTCGGCTGACGCTTCGATCCTTTATCCCCATCAGGCACACATATGGATTCGTTTCATTTCCGAGATAAAGGCCGTTTTGGCACTCTCTATACTTCAGATGCTCAAGACGGAATGGACATACTAATGGATATGCCCATGTTAATCTGGAGGTGTTGCTTGGAATGTTGATACTCTCTAATGTGCGCGCGCAATTTGTGAAACGATCCAAATCTATTATTGTAAAGCTTTCCGGAATCACAATTCTCTTGATGGAATTCTTTCCATCAAATGCATGGTAATCAATTTTTGTGATTCCGTCTGGTATTATAACCTCGGTACAGCCGTCATCCCCTGTGAAGTTAAGAAGTTCGTTTCCTTTGATTTCAAAATATTCGCTTGTCGGATCACTTGCTGCAGCTTCTCTTTTCTTTTGTGCCTTCTTCAAGTAAGAGGCATACATTTCCCTATGCTTCTCCGAAAGGCTGTAGGGATTGTTAAGTCTGAATTCAGCGATCGCTTCTTGTGTTGACGGGCGTTTGATTTTTTTAAAATAGTTATCCAGCATTTCAAAATCAAACACAAGGGCATTCTCCTGCCATGCCGACCTAAGCATACGCCTCAATCCATCGTCTTTATCCCCGTCGCTGAACATCGGCACTTTGAAAAGCACCTCATCCGTCTCGGCGGACAATACTGCTATAACGCACATGGAACTCCAGACGTCCCCGAAATCATTGGTAGGGCCCTGATAAGTATCATATATTTCAATGACCTGCGTCCCTGCGAATGCTTTATCTCCTACATAGGTTACACTTTTCGGGATTCTTACGGTTTTGAAATGATTACCGGAAAAAGCAGCGTCGCAAATTATTTCCAGCTTCTCAGGCAGTCTAATCGTATCCAGATCCATGCCCGCGTTGCAGAAAGCATTTTTTCCGATAGCTTTTACGCTTCCTGGTATCATGACGCTGGTTAGTATAACAAATTCACGACCATGAAAGTTGCGCTCGTAGTAACTATTATAAAACACATCATCACAGATGACCGTTACTCCGTCCGGTATCACCACATCCCCGCCGGGACCGACGTACTTGACCAATCTCCCGTCTTTAATTACAAAATCATTTGTGTTTTCCATTTAATGCATCCTCCCAGGTAAAACTGTTATTATTTGTTTTATTCCTGTCCCATGTAGTCACTATTTGTATTGACTCTTATCGAGTTCTTCAGCATCTCAATATACTTTTGCTTAACTGTCTCTGGGCTTACGATTCTTACCTTTCCCCCAAAACCAAATATCCAACCAAAGAATATATGGTTGACAGCCACATTAATAGTTGTTCGAAAATGCTCTTTGTCTTCGCGCGTGGTTGTTATACCCGTTCCAAACTTGTCAATGAGATTATCTATTACATCATTATCACAGATAAGCTCCACATCATCATGTTCGCTGTTAAACATTTGTAACATCGTATTAATGTATTCATTTATTTTGAAGTTTTTAGGCATTTCGACGGATTGCTCATCCATAATAATTGGTATTTCAAGGAATCTATCAATGCGAAAGCTACCGATTCCCTTATGTTTATCAGAGTATCCAACTACATAATAATGATCGCCATTCCATACAAGATAGTATGGGCTAAACACATACGGCTCACCATTGTTCTTTATAGCCTTTCTTTTACTTGGTGAATACCGAAAATACCTAAAGGAAACCTTCTTTCCTTGATTGATCGCTGCATTAATTATGTCTACAGTATAAAGAGATTGTGTATTAGGCGTTTTATATCGTTCTTCCGCAATAATGTGCCGCTGTAAAGATTCTTTTTCATGACAACTCGCCAAAGTCGCAATACGCTTCGATAATTCAGCACTTTGGTTTGCTGTGATAAACTTTGCGGATTGAATAGCATCAATAAGTACTTTCAACTCAGACACCGTGAATGTTCGCGCGATTAGTCGATAATGGTTTTGTGACTTTCGTTCTTCATCAATCTCAATTCCAAATTTCTTGAAAGAAACTATATCGTCTTTAATCGTAATTCTATGTGCTGAAATACCGTATTCAGTTTCCAAAATTGTAGATATTTCATTGGTGGAAAGAGAATGGAATTCATCTGTCCTCTCAAAAAGAATCTTAAGTAGGTATAGTTGGCGAAGGTTGTCCCCGTTTCTCATATATCCTCCAAATGATACTGATTATTGAGATGTATAATTATGTTTTGATTTTACCAAAAAAGCATCAAATATGCAAGTAGCTGGAATGCGAATGATGAAAATACCGACACCATTTATCCAGGTTAAAAATCATTATTGACACTACATCATTAGAGTGATATTATTCCGTTGTAAACAGACTATTTAGTCCGTTTAGAAACGGAGGGCATCAGATGCGTACCAAGGACCCGCACAAGTTTGAATTGGTTGAAAACTATATCGATCAGTACAAAGCCGCATACGGTAAAGCTCCAACCACATACGAAATTGCTGAAGGCACGGGCCTTTCCAAGACGACGGTAATCAGCTATCTGCGGTGGATGAAAGAAGACGGCAGAATTGAGTATGAAGGCGCTCGCGGATACATGACACAGCGAGACCGGAAGGCATCCCGCCGTATTCATGGTGTACCCGTAGTTGGAGATATTGCATGCGGTCTTCCACTGCTAGCAGAACAGAACATCGAAGAGTATGTAGATCTACCGGAGTCCTGGGTTGGGACCGGACTGTTCTTTGCTCTTCACGCAAACGGCGATTCTATGAAGGATATCGGCATCAACAGTGGTGATATCGTCATTATTCGTCAACAGGAAACTGCAGAGACCGGTCAAGTCATCGTGGCATTGGTAGACGAGACCTCTGCTACACTCAAGCGATATTATCCTCGCCCGGAGGAGCAGGTTGTTGAACTTCGCCCGGAAAACGATGACTTTGAAACGCAGATCATCGACCTGAAGGAAAGAGCTTTTGCAATTCAAGGTATCGCAGTAAAAGTCCTGAAGGACATTTAATACACAAGGAGAACAGAATATGGATAAATGGTTTGGTATTGATGCAGAAGAGCAGCCAATGCTTGGATTAAGTTCCGCCGAAAAGAAACACAAGCTGTTTCTGGATCAGAAAACGACTCTGGATCTGTTCCTTGAACGGGGAGCCATCTCAAAGAAACAATACGAAAAAAGCTTACATGATCTCCGCGTTAAGATGAGTGAACCGGAATAAACAGATACCGAAAGGAGGCCCAGCAATGGAAGTAAATGAGCAAAGAATGTACTTGTGTATTGATGGAAAAAGTTTCTATGCTTCCGTTGAATGCGCTGAACGCGGACTTAATCCGTTTGAAACAAACCTGGTCGTCGCTGATCCTTCCCGTGGCAAAAACGCGCTTTGCCTTGCTATCTCCCCTCGAATGAAAGCGCTTGGTGTGAAGAACCGCTGCCGTTTGTCCGATGTTCCCGGTAACATCAAGTATGAAATTGCCCTGCCCCGAATGCAACTCTATGTAGATTACTGCGCTGATATCTATGCGTTGTATCTGAACTACTTCGCGCCGGAGGATATCCATGTATACTCGATTGACGAAGCGTTTATCGATGTCACGCCATATCTTGATACTTACAAGATTGACGCTCGGACACTGGCAAAGAAGCTCATGAACGAGATCGCCGACCAGTTGCACGTGCCGACCACAGCCGGCGTAGGCACAAACCTTTATCTTGCAAAGATCGCATTGGATCTGACAGCCAAGAAAGCGCCGGATCATATCGGGTATCTGACGGAGGAATTGTTCAGGGAAAAGCTTTGGGATCATCAACCACTGACGGATTTCTGGGGAATTGCAAGTGGTAAGGCATACCGTTTGAGCCGATATGGAATCTATACGATGCGGCAGATCGCAAACGCTCCTCAAGAGTTGCTTTATAAAACCTTCGGTATAGACGCGGAGCTCATGATCGATCATGCCTGGGGGAGAGAAAGCTGCCTGATGCAAGACATCAAGAATTATAGAAGCTCCAGTCATTCAGTATCGTTCAGTCAAATCCTTCCGCGTGACTACTCTTATGATGAAGCTGAAGTGGTCATGACAGAAATGGCGATTCATGGTTGCCTCGAATTGTATAAGCGACACGTTATCACCAAGAAGGTCTGGATCGGAGTCGGTTACTCTCGGAACGAACAGTACCCTCCCGCGCAGGCGTCTATCAGGCTGCCGTGTGCAACGCAACTGAGTTCAATCATTGAGCCAGCAGTGAAACAAAAATACCGCGAAATTGTAGCGCACGGACTGATGATCCGACATCTGGCAATCTCATTCGGTGATGTGCGTGATGAAGGTTGTGAAGGGTACGATCTCTTCACCGACTGGGAAAAGGTCGATAAAGAGAAAGCCGCCGAGCGAACCGTTCTGGAAGTACGGGATAAGTACGGAAAGAATGCAGTCCTCCGTGCAATCAACCTTAACAAAGCGGGAACGCAGCGAGAAAGAAACACCTTTATTGGAGGTCACAGAGCAGGCTATGATGACCCGAGAAAACCGCGCGAAACAATTCCTACCATATGACGCAATGAAAGGGCTGGCAGAAGCATTACGGGATCGGGAGGAACGTCACTCCCGTGTTCAAAAGCACGGCGTTTCGGAAGAGGATCAGATTCAGATCTCCGAAACGTTGTGCAAAGTGGAAAAGGGATCTAAGGTATTTATCAGTTTCTTTGCTGATTTTCACGATCGGCAAGCAGAGGGCATTGTCACGCAGATCAACCGTGACTATCGGTTCTTCCGATTCAGCAGAATCGGTTCCAATAGTGAGGAAAAGATCAGTTTCGATGATTTATACGATATCCGTGTGATCGGATAATGCACAATTGCTAGAAAGCGAGGTATGAATGATGGTAAAAGTGAAACGTTGTGCATATTGCAGAAACCTAATGATCCGGGACTTTGAAAAGCAGCCAAAGACCGGCACCTGCCCGTATTGTGAGGCAGCATTTCGTTACCGGCTTATTGGAAACTCAATGTGTGAGATTGACCTGATAAATCCGGTCTTCTTTGGAACGGTGATGAACGATGGAACAGGTATGTGAGTATCTTTCTTTATCCGAAGAATACGGAAAAAAGCCATCTTTCACAGCGCTCGTTCGGGAGCGCTTTTCTGACGACATACATGCGGAACTTGACCGATATTGTAGGTTCTATCAAGTTGAGTTTTCTTCTGTTTCATTCCGCAAAGTCATTGTGACGAACGTTGACATCGGTGCTTCCTGCCTGTATTTCGATGCTCTTTTCAACTGTGTGAAGGCAGAAGATGGTAAGAAGCAGAAGATCGAGATGGTTGTTGATTGCTTTTGCAATCTGAATGATGAATTTGAAACCGTCCACACAAGAGGGGCTTGTCCCACATGGAAGGCTTATCATCCGACGTCGATTCTCCCGGATGATTTGGTTCCTGTGATTTCAAAAAAGGATCTGGATCGGATAGCTGCTCAGATCGTAAGAACGCTTTATCCGCATGCTATGGATTACGCTGTTCCAATGAGCATCGGAAGAATCACAAGAGAGCTTGGTCTGACCGTGCATGACGTCTGCTTTGATGAAGACGGTGAAGTGCTTGGCAAGATCTTCTTTGAAGATGCGCATACCGTCACAAAGGATTTGACCACGGGGATCATGAGTATCGTCCCCATAACAAAAGGAACAATCTTTGTCAACACACTTTCCGGAAAGATCACGGACAGCCGAATTCGGAACAACACCATCATCCATGAGTGCATACATTGGCTGCTTCATAGACCTGCGTTTCTGCTCGCAAAGCTCTGGAATCGTGAGTATACCGCTGTCGCCTGCAGAAGGCCAACCAGTGGAGCGGCAAGCAAGCAATGGACTAGTCTGGATCGCATGGAGTGGCAGGCAAACGCATTGGCTCCGCGTGTTCTTATGCCGGATTGGGCAACGCACTTTATCGCGGACAACTGGCTGCACAGGTATAATCGCCTCTCTCCGAACCTTCGGATGGAACGAACAATCGATCGATTGAGCCAACATTTTGATGTGTCCCGCCAACTTGCGAAGATACGCATGACAGAGCTCGGCTATCACGACGCAGAAGAGGCGTTTGCGTTTTACGAAAAGCGCCAGCATACCGTCTCTTTTGAAAATGCAACAATCGAATTACAGCGAAATAATGCTTTCAGAGAAGCACTGGAATCCGGCATCTATGCGTATGTTGATAATTGCTTTGTTATTCGGGACAGCAAATATATCTATCGTGCAGATGATGGCGTGCTGCATCTTACAGCATACGCTAAAAGCCGGTTAGATGAATGTAGCCTTGCCTTTGCTTCGCGTCGCGTCAATCGTGGGATGCGGTATGGAATGCTTCGGTATTGTGTCGAAGATGAATCCTTCATCGTAGGAACAGCCGTCAGCGCATCTACTTTCAAAAAGCAAACGCAAACTGTTGCGCATATTTTGAATAGCTTGCCTGCATCGTTTTCCGAAACACTATGTGCACACATGAAGCGGAAAGGTATCACTGTAGAACAGCTTGCAGAAAACTGCTTGCAAAGCTCTCGAACCATAGGGCGATACAGGAATGCTCCGTATCCTGCCATCAGTCTTCAGGGGGTTGTTGGCTTATGCATAGGATTAAAACTTCATCCAATGTTGGCAACAGATTTGATTCGAAAAGCCGGTTTTACACTTACCGCTTCTCCCTCACACAGCGCCTACCAAATGCTAATTCTAACAATGTCAAACAGCTCTATCTATGAATGTAATGAGCTCCTTGTTAAGATGGGAATGAAACCTCTTGGGAGCGAATAACAAAGGTCCCTACAATTGCTGTAGAGCTGCGCACTAAATATTTTTACCAAGCACAAAAGGCATTATCCTAGCAATTCCGCTATGTTGATAATGTCTTTCCCTATCCTTTTCGCATACTGCATCGTCTGATAAGCCCCACCATGAACATGGGTAACATAAAAGATCACCAGATCCGACCGATTCACCATACTACAGTTTCTGATCTGATAAGCCGCCTTGGGGTGAGCGCCATCAGATTCCGGACAGATCTCCACTTCATCATAGTATTGGTCGTATGCTTTCATGTTCTCTCGGTATTCTGCCATGTTATAGGGCATAACCCAAATCAAAGAGCATTTTGATGGATAATACTCTTTTGCGCGGCGAACCGCCGAAGCTGCAATCTGATCGAAGTCGCCATTTCTGCCAACAAGAAAATCCACATAGTCTTTTTCTTCAACCAACTTAAGGATAAGCAACTCCATCTGCTTCTCAACATCACGGAAATGATCGACCTCTCTATGACCGAAGAATGATACGGTGAAAATGTCTAGCATAGCATACCTAGCAAATGATTCCATGAAACAAAAAAAGTGCGCAGCCGAAACCGCGCACGAAAAACGCAAGCTCCGATTGCTGCGACACAACTTTTGCAACTTCAACCGAGGATGCAAAATGAAGCTTTGCATTTTTACCAATGGTAAAATGCAGGCTCGGTTGTTGTTGCGATTATATGGTTGTTGTGTCGCAATCAATATTATATCGGGAGAAGGTCAAAAAAGCAAGGTGATTAAGCAAAATCAGAACATAAAAAGCCTTATAGTTGAACTAAGGCTTGAATTCGCAAATCGTATTTCGTATTTCTGTTTAGCATCACAGATTCATGCTAGTTCGCACACCCCGACACTTCATGTCGGGGTATTTTTCGCCTATTCTACTGACATTTATAACTTTTGTACATCAGGAAAGAGCTATAAACCCAACAACTTCGGACATTCAATGTCGGGGTCAAATGACGTCCTTTTCGCTACAATCTGAATTGTGAAGTAAAGCATTTCACAAATACATTATTCAAAGCCTGATATGCATTAAGGGCTTGGATACGAATATGTTTCTGAACCGGTTTCCGGTACAGAGCTGTTCCGTACCCTTTCTTTAGCGTGCGTCAGGCATATTCGATCCATGTCCACGATGTCCTTTCAGGCGGAAAGGACAACAAATGAAAAAGTGTGAGGATGGTAAGTATCAATACAGTAAGTTCAGCAATGAAGATGTTCAAATGTATAGAGGCATTCTTGAAGAGCTTCCCTACGATCCAGCTTTGGAGAACTTCTTTCTAAAAGAGGGACAAGAAGCACGTCGTCAAAAAAACATTCAAGACAGACATACGTCGAATGTCTCATTTGAGATGTTAGAAGAAGTATTATCATGCCCATCAGCAGAAACTGTCTATATGGAACAAATAAGGAATGAAGAGCTCTATACTTTAATAAGCAATCTTACTAAAAAACAGATGAAATGTATTATACAGTTCTTTTTTCATGATCAGTCGTGCGCAGAAATAGGCCGTTCCGAAGGTGTTTCCCGAATTGCCGTTTGGCAGGCAGTTCAACGTGCATTTGCTGCAATGCGGAAGCGACTTTGAGGTATGTTATGGTCACAACAGATAAAATAATGGAAATGATTCCTTTGGTTCTTCATCCGAGCGATGTTTCCGAATCATTGGGTGTTTCGATTGACTATGCAAGAGCATTATTTCGCTCCGGCAAGATCCCAGTTATCATAATCGGGAAGCGACGGGTAATCACGCAAGCGAGCTTTATCGAATGGTTGGAAAGGAAGATTATAAGCGATGGGAGATGATAATAGAATTATTTATTTTGTAGAAGATCTTGTCGACATCCTCAAACTTTCAAAAGATTACGTGTATTCTCTGTTCAGACAGAAGGACTTTCCTGGAATGAGAGTCGCGAACCGATACTGTATCAGGAAGGATTATTTCTGGATGTGGCTGGACAAGCAAGAGAACAGAAGTAAGGAGGGCACGAAATGAGAATTAGAAACCGAATCAACTACAAAACACTTCCACTTGTTCTGGATGGCGAAGATGTGCAGATGCTTTTGGGTATTGGACACGCAGCGATGTCTGAACTCTTTCAAAGGCAGGACTTCCCTAAGCTCGTCATACTGAAACGAAATCTTGTTTTGAAAGAAAGCTTCTTTCAATGGCTGAGCAATAAGGAGGTCAAAAGATGAAAAAACGAAGAACCTATAAACCGAGACCGAACCGGATTCCAAATGAGTATCGCAGTTATGAGGAGATTCCGGAAATAATGACAGTTTTCGATGTAGCGGATGTGTTGAGGATCTCGGTCGCCTCGGCATATACCGTGACTGCAGCGGAAGGGTTTCCGGTGATGCTCCTGAATAGTCAGCGGCGGATTCGTAAAGACCTGTTCATTGAATGGCTGAAGTCAAAGGAGAACGGCTATGGCAAGAATGAAGAAGAGAGATGATGGTAGGTATCAACGGCAAGTCTCTGTTGGCAAAAACGCTGATGGTACATTGATTCGAAGAACCGTTTATGCCAAGACCCAGAAGGAACTTGACGAAAAAACCGAACTGGTTAAACAAGGTGTCGAATGCGGCGGTCAGATCCTGTCCACCACGACTACCTTTGGTGATCTTGCAGCTCTATGGATGGCAAGTTACGGCAAAATGCAGTCCGAAAAATGGATCTATCGTCAGCGAACATTGATTGATAAGCACCTGCTTCCAAAGCTTGGCGCTATGAAAGTTATGGACTTGAAGCAGTTTCATCTTCAGATTCTTATCAACGAGAAAGCAGCTGAAGGGCTGGCAACTGGAACAATGAGACAGATCAAACAGACTGCTGCGCGAATTTTGGAGGTGGCATTTGAAGCGGACATGATTCGAAGGAACTTCTTCGATACAGTGAAGGTTCCCAAGAAGGATCCCACCGAGCGACAAGCTTTGACCGAAGATCAAATCAAGATGGTGAACGAGACCTGGGAAACACATTGTATGGGATACCCTGCGATGATCATGCTTTATTGCGGTTTGCGAAAAGGCGAACTTCTGGCGCTGAGATGGAAGGATGTCGATTTGGAAAAAGATATTATCTCTGTCAATAAATCGGTAACGATTGTAACGAATCAGCCAACGATAAAGACGCCCAAGTCAAAGGCGGGTGTGCGTCAGGTTCCGATACCGACGATACTTCATAATGTGCTTATTCAAGTTAAGGGAGCGGATAATGAGGTGGTTTGTCCTGGTTGCTCCGGACAGGTGATGTCTGATTCGGCCTATTCGAGTGCTTGGCACTCTTATATGAACCACTTGAATCTGTTCTATGGCGGCTCAAATGCATCCAGAACAAAACAAAAGATAATAGCCATACAACCATTCACCGCTCATATGCTCAGGCACACTTACGCAACCTTGCTCTACGATGCCGGTGTAGATATCAAGACTGCTCAGCGTTATCTCGGGCATGCGAATGTAGAACTGACTCTTTCTGTTTATACTCATTTGACCAAGTATAAAGAAGGAAAAGCTATGGATGCATTCAACAAGATGGTAGACGAGAAAAAGTTGCAGGAGCAAGCAGGCGTTCATGCTAATGAAACCGCCTCTGAATAAAAGTCAGTAGAACTGACTTAGTAAGTACCATTCCTATTTCTCGAGAGCATCGCAATGGTGCTCTTTTTTGAATGAATACCTTCTCGTAAAGGAACATCCCTCTGAACGCGAATGGTATTAGCATCATTCGAACGTATGAGGTGTCGATATCCTGAAATCACAATAATCAGAACATAATGGAACATAGGGGATATCGCTTAAGTAACGATTTTGACTACATTTTTGACTACAATTCAGTTGGAACGGAAAAACACGAATCTCGTGTAAGTATATCGCCCTGTAATTGAAAACTAAGAGAATCAGGACAAAAATCGTGTTTTTCGGTACAAGAATCGTACCAAAGAACGACCACAAAACGCCGTTTTCATAGCTCCTAAGCGGAACGCCGCGCGTTCGAATCGCGCCGGGGACGCCAAAAGTCCCGAAAACACTACGTTTTCGGGACTTTTCTTTTTACTCTTTTTTCTTTCAGCTTTACTACACAAGAGGAAATATACCTAGGGTAGAAAC
>JAEEGL013428486.1_pt1 | contig 24040 bp, 17 predicted proteins | sample 9134231 | NCBI WGS metagenome assembly JAEEGL01 (sample SAMN16246548, study PRJNA631951) | gut metagenome | biome: gut microbiome; feature: rumen; material: fiber-attached | host: Bos | place: Iran: Karaj | collected 2018-10
ATACTGCCGGAGCCGGAATTGTAACAGTCTGAGACTGTGCCGAGTGCATTATATCCGACCACGCCGCCGGCATTACTGTCGCTTGTAATACTGCCGGAGCCGGAATTGTAACAGTCTGAGACTGTGCCGTGATTAGAACCGGCCACGCCGCCGGCATTACCGTCGCTTGTAATACTGCCGGAGCCGGAATTGTAACAGTCTGAAACTGTGCCGGCATTAAATCCGACCACGCCGCCGGCTTGATATATTCCCGAAATGCTGAGCAGACCTGATACAAAACAGTTTTCAACCGTGCCGTGATTCTCTCCCGCGATTCCGCCGGAGTCATAAGTTTTAATAAAATCCGCGTTTACAACGCCGACATTCATTACTTTGCCGCCGGGTTTACCTTCATCAGATGAGCCGATTACGCCGAAAAGACCGTTGCGGTAAATTTCATCGGAAAGTTCTGTGTTTGACAGGTTTTTTACGGAGTGACCGCCGCCGTCAAAGGTGCCGGTGTATTCGTTGTGTGGATTTCCTATCGGCACCCACTTTTTGTCGGTTGCGGTAATATCCGCCGTTAATTTTGCATTGAGACCGGTCTGCCCGCCGTTGACGAGCGAGGCGAATTCTTTGAGCTTCGTATAGCTGTCAATTTCATAGACCGGGTCCTCAGCCGAGACGGTAATCCCGGCCGCGCACGCACCCAGCACAAGCAGAAATGAAAGTAAAAGTGATAAAGCTCTTTTTGCATTTTTCATAAGCAATCCCCTTTTTATTTTTCTCGTAGCATTCTATCACAGAACAATTATATAACAAAACAGTCTGTTTTTCAACAACCGGCGCTTTACCTGAATTTATAAGCCCTGACATAGTCAACAATAAAGTCCGTGGGTGTGGAATCCGCCGTGAGCCCTTTGCCTGCCCGGGAGTCGCCGGGCACGGATACATCCGTGCCGTTTATATCCGGCAAGCATATATGCGTGCCCTACAAGGCCTAACCCCTTTTAATTGAGAAATGCACATCAAGTCCGATGAAACTGAATGCTGTCCAGATGAGGTTGTGGATGAAGGTTACGAGTTTGCCCCAGAAATTGTCGCCGTGATATTCGCCGTCAAGTTTGCAGACACTTGCGGGTGTATAAACGGGTTTCACGGTTATGCCGTCGGGCGTGAGTTCATATTCTTCCCACTTGCCGTCATAACCCTCTTTTCCGGGCACACCGGGCTCATCGATTTTTTTGCTCTCAACGGTATAGGGCACTTGAGCCACGGTGTTGCCGCTTTCGTCAACGAAGGTTGCCTTGTATTCAATCGCGGTGAACAGGGCGTTGAAGGTCAGGTCATTCGCGGGCATTGTATCGGGAATATTATTATCCCAGCCGCTGAAGGTGTAATAATCCTTTTCGGGGTCTGCGGGCGCGGTGATTTCCTTGCCGTAGGGCACCGTCAGTTCTTTGTAAACTTCGCCGTCAGCCTTGAATGTAACTTTGTGGTCGACGGGAACTTCGGTATATTTCGCGGTGTAAGTCGCAGTGCCCGTTACGCTTGCAATATCGGGAGTCCAGCCCTCAAAATCGTAGGTGTATTTACCTTCAAGCGCTTCTTTTGCCGGTGTATCGCCGGTATATTCGGGAGTTTGGCCGTAGGTAACATTCTTCGTCTGAAGCAGGGTGCCGTCTTCGTTTACAAATTTGATTTCGTATTCTTTTAAGGCTTGGGTAAAGCTCGCCTTGTATGTCGCTTCACCCGTAACCCCGGGAAGATTATCCGGGTCGTAATGCGTGCCGCCTTCGTCGGTCCAGCCGTCAAAGGTGTATGTAAACTGACCGTCCGGGTCTGTTTTTACAGGCGTATCACCCGTGTATTCGGGGATTGTTTTAAGTTTCACTTCGCCGCTTTGCAAAACGGAACCGTCATCGCCGGTAAAGGTGATTGTGTATTTCGGCGCTTCACCGACTTCAAAGCTGCCGTGACCGATGCAGTGTTCATATTCATCGTCGCCTTCGTAAATCACCACATAATCCCCGATGCCGGAAACAAGCATAGGTCCGGAGGTCACGGTTGTAACGCCGTCTTTAAGTTCGGGATGATATTCAACGCTGTTGATATATACCGTGACATTGCCGTTTGTCTCGGGGCTTGAAAGAATGATTCCCAATTCCTGTTCTTCACCATACTCTCTCCATGGCTCAACATCAAAGTTGAAAACCAACTTGTTTTTGCTGACTGTCAGCGTAACCGTCTGAGTTTCGCAGGGTTCAAACACCTCATCGCCCGCATATACGGCGCTTATGAAATGCCTGCCCGCAGCCAGGCCGGAAACGGTTGCTTCGGGGTTTGCCGCGTCGATTGTTGTGTATACATCGCCGTCAACATAAACGGTTATTTCGCCCGTCGCATCGGGGTCGATAGTGAGAGGCAGATTGACAACCCGGCCCACATAAGAATCCTCCGGGGCGGTTAATATGAAGCCCGGGTCTTTGCCGTATACTCTGAAGGTTGCGGATGCTTTGATATCAAATTCGGAACTGCCTTCGGTGTCAATGTCTTTATATTTATGCCCGGCTTTAATGTAATACTCACCGGGGTTAAGCGAATCAAGAGTTTCCGTAGCGGTCATAAGACCGGTTTCTTCATCGGTGCCGTTGAAATTAACAACTGAAGGCTTTTGAAGGCTCCCGGTTTTTTTGTCATAAACATGTAAGGATACGGCTTTATACAGATCGTTCACATATTCGCCGGGAATGCTCACGGTTACGGTTGCCGTTTCATCGGAGCGGAAATCGGGCGCGTCAACTGTCATAATGCCGCTGTCTGTTACCTCAACAACCGTGTTGTAATAAGCGCAGGCGTGGTTGCGGTCGCCTTCGTAAATCACGGTAACGCCGTATTTGCCTGTCGAAAGCGAATCTATATTTTTATTTCCCTCTGCGCCCAGTAGAGGGATAGTATAAGACTCTCCGCCTATGAACAGATAACATTTTCCCGTTGCCCTTCCGGATGACAGCGAGACTTCTACGCCGGGAGTTTCGCCGAGTGGTATGGTGCTGTCCATAGTTACGGTGAGTTCAGGCTGAATTTTCTTAACGGTGAGAATCTCTTCTGCGCTTGCGGGGGCGTTGTCCGGGTCTCCTTTATATTCCGCGCGCACAAGGTAAGCGCCCTTGTTGAGGTTTTCGTTGGGCTCATACTCGTCATAGGGCGTGTCATAATATTCGGGAACATAGTAACAATCATGCTGAGGGTCATATTGAGGATCAACCGGCACGTCGTGCTCAGGTTTTTCGGGCAAATCGTCTCTCAGATTATTCTGCGCATCCGGGTTTGCCTCGGTGGGGATTGTGAGTGTCAGGTGCTCTGTGTCGGTTTTGTATTCTTTACCATTTATAAATACGCTTATTTCGCCCGTTGCCGTCGCGGGTGAAATTTCCAGTTCGACTGTCGCGTTTTCGCCGTAGGTTACGGGGGCTATGGGCTTGATTGTAAGCGCGGTTTCGCCGGCTGAGGCTGCGATTTTCGCCGCGGGGGCTCTCCTGCCGGGTGCCGGGGCCGGCGTATCCTCCGGGGGAAGCGTGTCATCCGGCATTTCAACAGTGTACAGAGTGCTTGTTACGGCAAATTCGTGGTTTTCGTCGCCCGGGTAATATATGGTCACATAACCCGCGTTTTCAATTATCGGCGTAGTAAAGCCGAGTTCCTCCATCATTTCGAGGGAGCGGAGATACAAACGTCCATTTAAATAAATACTTATATCTCCGGTTGCTTTTTCGGATGAGAGTTTGGCTTTTATAACCTGATTTTCGCCCGCCGGGATGCTGTCTTCAAACTGAGTAATGGTTATTTCGGGCTTGAGTTTTGCTACGGTAATGTAATCCGAAACGAAGGCGGATGAATAGTCCCCGCCGCCCTCGTAAACGGCGTAAACCAGATAATTGCCCGCGTTTAAATCCGAGAGTGAAAGCGAGGCGTTCTGCGAGTCAAGCGTGTATTCCTCTCCGTCAATAAATACTTTTATATTACCGGGCGCGCCCGCGGGAGTGAGCGTGAAGGTAAGTTTGCTGTCATCGCCGTAGGTGATGCTGTCCGGTTTAGATATTGTCAGCGCGGTTTTGCTTAGTACGCGCAGAGTTGTTACGGCCTTATATCCGCATGTCGAACCGCCATTGGGGAAGCCGGGCAGGTAATAAGAAGACTCAACGGTGTATTCGCCCGCAGGCAGTTTATCGAGTTCAGCCGTTCCGGTCTGCGCGGCGGCAAAGGTATATGTTTCTTCGCTTACGGTTTCGCCCGATGAATCTTTAACCGTAAGTATAAAATTCTCGCCCGCTTCCGCCCCGGGAACAGTGACGGTGATTACCGGCTTTTCGTTTACATCCGTGTCGGGCGCCGCGACGGTGATATTGGCCTTTGTTTCTTCGGATTCAAAGAGCGTTGAAAACGCCGCGAACTCGTGATTGGCGTCGCCGGGGTAGATTACCGTCAGCGAGTGATTACCGGGCTGCATATAACAGGGAATTCTGAAATGAGTAACTCCGCGATGAATCTGAGCGGGATATTCAATGCCGTCTATAACAAAAAGCACTTCGCCTGTCGCGTAAACGGAACTTACAGTGCAGTTTGTCATCATCACGTCGCCGGAATGTTGACTCTGCTCAACCTCTGCTTCGATATCGGGTTTGACTTTTGCAACGGTGAGCATCTTGGTTGTCTGCAGCGTTTTTGAGCCGTCGCCGCTTCTGTATACGGCGGTTACAAGGTAACTGCCCGCGCCCAGGTTGCACACAAAATCAGAGTTTATATAGGTACTGTCGGGCATATCTTCATAATAGGGTTTATACGGGCTGTCCGGGTCATCGGGGTCAACACGTATGTAGTCTTCTTCGGGCTCGATAACCGTGGGAATCGTAATTTCCGGGTCGTCCGCGCTTGTCGAATATTCCTTGCCGTCAACATAAACAGTGATTACGCCGTCTGCGTCCGCGGAGTCAATATTGAAGAAAATTTCAATATCCTCGCCGTAAAACCAGGAGTCGAAGAAGTTCATTTCCAGCGTGGGTTCATCTGTCAGTTCCGCGCCCGTGGGGTCGGCTTTAAGTTCGTTCAGGCGCATAGCGGGGCAAACTCCCTCACCAGTGGCCTCAGCATTGTAGGAGTAGTCGACGTAGCCGACGCCGTTGACACCGCACGAATAGTCAGAATTATTGCCGGGCGAGCGCAATTTCCAATAAGAATTGCCGTTATAATCACTGGTGCTTGAATTATAAACCCACAGTCCCTGACACTTAGCGTAGTCGCTTCCCTGAAGCCTTCTGGCAGTATCTTTATTTGATGCTTCCGCATCAAATCCGTATGCGTTGTTGGTTGCCTCGGCGTATGAAAGAAGGAAAGCTTTATCGTTTGTCTGAGCAGAGTTATATAGTGAATAACTTTCTGAGTATGCGTTGTTATTCAGCTCGGTTTCCTTTATATTCTCCTGCTGTAATGCGGAAAACGCGGTGTTTATGAAATCATCATTGAGCCAGGTGCGGATACTGCTCTCGGCGTAATTGTTGGCGTAATATGACTGCGCGCTGTCACCCCAGTATGCGGTATATCCGTAACCGTCGGCGCCGTTTTTAATAATATAGTTGTTATACGCCTGAGAATCGATAACGCTGTTGCAGACAACGAAGCCGTCATCGGGGTCGAGCACGCGCCATTCAATCGGCTCAAACTTGAACCAGTAAACCGTATCTGTGAGATAGCCGTTATCATCCTGAAATGAATAATCAGCCGAGCAAGCATATTCGGTAGCATACGGACGGTAATCCGAAAACAGGACCGCTCTGTATTTCACGCCGTCAAAAACGACATCCTGATACTTCATATAGTCGCCTGGCTGCATCTGACCGTCGTCCCATGTGTTTGTGCCGCTGTAGTAGCCGTAGCTCACCCAGCCGTCATCGCTGATTTTTTCATTGAGAGCGGCAAGGGTGTTTTCATCCTTAACCTCGCTCTGAGGATATGTGCCGTATTCGATGATGTCGCCGGTTATGTAAGGTGGCTGACCGGGAACCTTTATAAGCACCTCTTTGGCCATTTCATCACCGAGCGCAAACGCCTCGTTGTTGTTGAGGATGATTCCGTTCGGTCCGGAAAAGATTGCATAATAAAGATCTGAACCGCTTTCTGTCTTCGCGTAAACCGAGCCGCCGTTGACCGTCATTGCGCAATTGACATTGACAAAGATGGCATAATTGTCTCCGGTATTTATAACACTCAGAGAGCCGCCCTCAACCGTCAGATTGCCGTTAACGCTGAGCGCGCCGCCGGTCTCGCACTGCGCGCGGAGAGTAAAGTCTCCATTCAGAGTAAGGTTGCCTTTGTCGATATTGATAACGTAATCGGTCGCTGTCAGTTTCGCGCTGCCCGTAATTGTGAGGTCGAGATATTGGGCATAAATGCAGCTGTCGCCGTATGCGAGGTCAAGATTGTCAAGATTCAGAGTGATACCGTTTTCGGTTTCTGCAATACTCCAGCCCGTGCCTTTTCTTTGCTCAATTCTTCCATAAGAAATTGCCCTATCACTGCCTATACTGAGATAGGCGTTGCCATCCAGCGCCGACGCGGTCATTCCGCCGACAGCCACAGTGCCGAGCACGAGTATAAGTGAGAGTAAAAGCGATAAGGCACTTTTAAGATTTTTCATAAACTTACCCCTTTATGTTTATTCACAGATTATTTTATCATAATAAGGCGTTTTTTTCAATCGCGGATTATCTGAATTGATACGCCCGGACATAGTCAATTATAAAGTCCGTGGGTGTGGAATCCGCCGTGAGCCCTTTGCCTGCCCAGGAGTCGCCGGGCACGGCATCCGCGCCTCCGACCTCGACCGAAAGAATCAGATATTCGGGCACCCGTGACGCTCCGCCGAAGGAGGACCTGCCCGTTTCAATGCCGTTTATGTAGAATATATATTCATCCTCCGTCCACTTAAGGCCGTAGGTGTTGAATTCCTCATAGGGGTTGTTGACGAGAATCAGCGGCTCGCATACGTTTGTGCTTTTGAGCCCCTCGCCGTAGCCGTCAATGTGTATGTTTGACGATACTTTTCTTTCCGGCTTCCGCCCGAAAAACGGGGATTCGAATATATCTATTTCCGCGCCGTCCGTACCGCTGCCGTCAACATTTGACATGCCGTCCGTCAGCATCCAGAATGCCGACCACAGTCCTTCGCCCTTCGGCAGTATGCAGCGCACCTCAAAGTAGCCGTATTTCTGCTCAAACAGCCCGCGGGTGTCTATGCCGCAGGTGTACCAGCCGGGCTTTCCGTTGCCGTTGTAACCGTCGGGATAACAGAGTGTTTTAATGTGCAGACAGCCGTCTTCAATCACGGCAGTGTCCGTGTGCCAGTAACTGCCCCTTCGCACCTTCGCTTCGCCGGAGCCGCAGTAGTGCCCTTCCCATTTCGTGAGGTCGAGGGCGTCGCCGTCAAATTCATCCGACCAGGAAAGAACAAGGTTTTCTTCGTCCGGCACACGCGGGAATCCGCCGGGCAGTATCGCCATAAAGAAACTCATGATAAGCGCGGCAACTGCTTTGATAAACGCGATGAAATCCATATTACCTCTCCTTTTCGTTTTCAACAGGAAGGGCGCAGGGCAGGGTGATGCCCTCGCCGTTTTCGTCGGGGAAGGGGGTGAGATTATCGTTTCTTACTTTGTCCCTTTCCTCTTTGTTTCTGAAATCGGGTATTTTATAATTTTCGCCGTGGTTAAGGCAGCTTCGCCAGCCGAGTATTGCCGTGGCTGACATGGCGGCGGCGCGGTAAACATCAAAAAACACCTCTTTGCCGCCGAGGAAGCAGTCCTTTATCTCTTTCACTATCCAATAGTCGCCGCCCCCGTGCCCGGATTTCTTCGCTTTTTTGCCGTCTTCGCCGAAGCGTGATAAATCCGCGTCAAGCAGGGTGTCCCGTTTTTCGCCTTCGGGGCAGGTGTGCTCAAAATAAAATCTGCGCACCTTTCCGCTTTTTATGTATCCGCCCCATTCCGCGCTCGCTATATCGCCCGCCACGCGGTAGCGGCTGTAATCGCTCGCCATTGCGGTGCATCCGGTGAAGCGGGCAATCATGCCGTTGTCCATTTCGCAAAACATTATGCCCGCGCCGTCGTAATTATGCCGCCACTCGCGCAGTTCATAGAGAAGGGCGGAGTGAGCCGCCCTCGCGCTTACATACAGCGGCATTGATTTGGTCATATACATTATCGGGCCGAGCGCGTGGGTCACATAATAGGTTCTGGGCATCCAGGCGCGCCAGTGATATTTGCCGGGCGTGAGCCTTTTAAGTTCGTCGTTGCCGCCCGAGTGATTATATTCGCCCTCCGCATAGAGCAGGGTGCCGAGAGTGCCGGAGGAAACTATCTGCTCCATCAGAAGATTTTCGGCTGAAAAGGGATAATTCTCTGCGAGGATGTATTTTCTGCCCGTCTTTTCGGCGCACTCAACCAGGCTCACGCATTCGGCGAGAGTTGCCGCCGCGGTGCATTCGCTCACAACATCGAGCCCCGCCTCCATTGCCTTGATTGCGTATGGAGCGTGCTGATTGAAATAGTTTGCCAGAAAAACGGCGGTCATCCCGCGCTTTTTGCCTTCTGTGATAAACTCGTCAAAGTCCGCGCACAGAGCCGCGCCCTCAAACTGCTCTTTGTCTTCGAGCAGGGCGTCAAGATTTCTGTCACATATCGCGGCTATCTCAATATCGCTGTCACGGCTGAAAAGGTCAATATATGAATTGCCTCTCCAAGCGCCGAATACCCCTATTTTCAGCATCAAATCACCTCGCTGTAATTATATTCCCGCACCGCCCCGTTTTCAAGCGTTATAATAAAGAATTGTAAATACGGAAAGCCCCGAAACCCGCTGTATCACGGCGCGTGAGGTTTTGTGAGTTTGTGCTTGATATTTGATTTATTTCATGATAAAATAAATTAAATATTTTGACAATATCCGCTATTGCCAATATCGCGGACGAAGTGGAAATCGGCATCTCCGGCAACACTGTAGAGATGGTTGTTTATAAGAAAATGTGATTGAAGGAGACAGGATAATGAATATTAAAAAAACACAGAACGGCGCATCCGTTATATATGCCCTTGAAGGCAGACTTGACACCGCAACCGCACCCGAACTCGAAAACGTTATCAAAACCGGACTTGACGGAATTACCGACCTGACATTTGATTTTTCAGCCCTCGAATACATTTCTTCGGCAGGCCTGAGAATTCTGCTTACCGCGCAGAAAAAGATGAGCGCGCAGGGCTCAATGAAGATTACCGGAGCCAACGAGATAGTCAGCGAAATCTTTGATGTTACCGGATTTTCGGATATCATTACAATCGAATAATCAATTGCTTTGCTTCCGTGTGCCGCAGGCACGCGGAAGTTTTTTATGCCCTGAAGCAAAGTCCGCTGATCAAAAACGGTATTTATACTTTATTTTTCTTAACGGAAGGAGTATAATAAAAAAGTTAAATACGCAGGCGGCATTTCCGCCGCGAAAGACCGGTGAAAAAATGAAAGAATATGTAATGGGAAACGGAGCGATAGCCCTGGGCGCGCTTGCCGCGGGAGTAAACCTTGCGGCGGGTTACCCCGGCACGCCATCCTCCGAAATAATCGAAACAATATCAAAATATCCTCACGAAGGGGTGCACCTCGAATGGTCCGTAAACGAAAAGGCGGCCATGGAGGTTGCCGTTGCGGCGGCTTACAGCGGAGCAAGGGCAATGGTCACAATGAAGCAGATGGGCCTCAATGTGGCGGCTGACCCGCTTATGTCGGCGGCCTATGTCGGCGTGAAGGGCGCGCTCGTAGTTGTCAGCGCGGACGACCCGGGTCCCATCTCATCGCAGACGGAGCAGGACACCCGCCGTTTTGCCGATTTTGCGCGCATACCCGTTTTTGACCCCGCCACCCCCGAGGAAGCGTTTGTTATGATACAGGACGCTTTCGATTACTCCGAAAAATACGGCACGCCCGTTATTTTCAGGCCGACCACGAGAGTCTGCCACGCCTACGCGGGCATAGATGTGCCCGATGAGTTTTCGCCGCGCCCCTATGAGGGCTTTGTGAAAGACTCCTCAAAATGGGTTATTTTCCCGAGGCTGTCAAACGCGAATCACGCGAAGATTGAAAAAAGAAATCTTGAAATCGCGGATGATTTTTCGTCCTACGCATTCAACTCCGTCGAGGGCGAAGGTCCGTTTGCGATAATCACTTCGGGCGTAAGTTACACCTATACAAAGGAATACGCCGAAGGTCTGCCGGAAGTAAAAATCATAAGAGTTGCGACCGCCTTCCCCTTCCCGGAGAAGTTTATGCTCGAAGCGCTTGACGGCGTTACGGATGCAATCTGCATTGAAGAGCTGAGCCCCTATATTGAGGAGCAGGTGCTTAAACTCGCGGGCAGGCACAAACTCAGCGTAAATATCTCGGGCAAACTCAATTTCCTTGTGCCGCATAACGGCGAAAACAGCGCTGACGCTACCGCCGCCGTGCTGGGTAAATACTTCGGAAACCCGCCCGCTTACACCCCCGGTTTTTCGGATGCTCCCTCTCTGCCCGTAAGGCCTCCCGTGCTGTGCGCGGGCTGCCCGCACAGGGCTTCATTCTATGCTGTGAAGCAGGCGATGAAGGGCAGGAAATGCGTTTTTTGCGGAGATATAGGCTGTTACACGCTCGGCAACGCGATGCCGCTCGATATGGTGGACACCTGCCTTTGTATGGGCGCGAGCATCACTATGGCGCAGGGCTTCAGCCACACGGATAAAGACACCGTCTGTTTCGGTTTCACGGGCGATTCCACCTTCTTCGCTTCGGGTATGACGGGCGTTGTGAATGCCGTTTATAACGAGGCGGATGTGACAATCTGCGTGCTCGATAATTCCACCACCGCGATGACGGGCCATCAGCCGCACCCGGGCACGGGCAGAAATATGATGGGCAACATCGTTGAAAAGGTTGATATAGCAAAGGTGCTCGAAGGTATGGGCGTTAAAAAGGTGGTCACGGTTGACCCGCTTGACCTCGACGCCGCCGTTGCCGCCGTAAAGGAATGCGCGGCGTTAAGCGGAGTGAAGGCGATTATTTTCAAATCGCCCTGCATAGCGGTTGTGAAATCCGCGAAGAAATGCACCGTAAACGATAACTGCATCGGCTGTAAGAAGTGCATCCGTGAACTCGGCTGCCCCGCCCTCACAACGCAGGACGGCAAAGTGATAATCGACAGCACCCTTTGCACGGGCTGCGGCCTTTGCTCAAAGGTCTGCCCCGCCGGAGCAATCGGAGGTGAAGGCGATGAATAAAGATATTCTCATATGCGGCGTAGGCGGTCAGGGCACCGTGCTCGCCTCAAAGATACTCGCGGGAGCCGCCCTTGAAGAGGGCAACATCGTTCACTCCGCCGAAACCATAGGTATGGCGCAGAGGGGCGGAAGCGTAACAAGCCACGTGCGAATAGGCGACAAAGCCCGCTCGCCGCTTATTCCCTTCGGCAAGGCGGAACTTATGCTCGCTTTTGAGCCCTCGGAAGCGGTCAGAAACCTTAATTACTTAAAGCCTGACTCGCTCGCCGTGGTCAACACTGCTCCCGTGAAACCCGTTACGGAGTCACTTGCGCAGACAGGTTATGACGGCAAAGAAATGACCGCCTATCTCAAAAAGAAATTCAGATGTATCTTTATTGATTCGGACGCCGTATGCGCGCCTTTCGGCTCAACAAAGTTTTTCAACATCATAATTCTCGGCGTTGCCGCGGGAGCGGGCGAAACGGGTATGAGCAAAGAAACCCTGCTCGCGCAGATTGACCGCCGCGTGCCCGAAAAATACAGAGAGATAAACAGGCAGGCCTTCCTCGCCGGATATGAAATCGGAGAAAAGGAGAAAAACCTCAATGAAAATAAATGAGAAACAGCTTGAACTCGTTGACAGACAGATTAAGAGAATACTCGAAAGCGGAAACTACTACAGCGAAAAGTATAAGGCGCTCGGCATAGACGGAGTGAAGACCGCCGAGGACTTTGAGAAAATCCCCTTTACCGATAAGGCGGACCTGAGAAACGCCTATCCGCTCGGCATTCAGGCAGTGCCCGAAGAGAAGGTTGTAAGAATTCACTCATCCTCAGGCACAACAGGAAAACCCGTTATTATTCCTTACACCGCAAAGGATGTTGACGACTGGGCAACCATGTTTGCAAGGTGCTACGAAATTGCGGGAATCACCGCGAAGGACCGCATTCACATCACACCGGGCTACGGCCTGTGGACTGCGGGCATAGGCTTCCAGGCGGGCTGCGAAAAACTCGGCGCTATGGCAATCCCTATGGGACCGGGCAACACCGAAAAACAACTGCAGATGATGATCGACCTCAAATCAACGGTCATCTGCGCCACCTCGTCTTACGCCCTTCTGCTCGCGGAGGAAATCAACAAGCGCGGCTTAAAAGATAAAATCTGCCTCAAAAAGGGCGTCATCGGCTCGGAAAGATGGAGTGACGCAAAAAGAAACTACATAGCGAAAGAACTCGGCATTGAACTTTACGATATATACGGCCTTACCGAAATCTACGGGCCCGGCATCGGCGTAAACTGCCCCGGCGAAACGGGTATGCACATATTTGACGACTACCTTTACACCGAGATTATCGACCCCGTCACGGGCGAAGTGCTGCCCGACGGCGAAGAGGGCGAAATAGTTATCACCACGCTCGTGAAAGAGGGCGCGCCCCTCATCCGTTTCCGCACGCACGACCTTTCGAGGATTATTCCGGGCGAGTGCAAGTGCGGCAGAACTTATCCCCGCCTTGATACCATCAGGGGCAGGAGCGATGATATGTTCAAGGTGCACGGCGTAAATATGTTCCCCAGCCAGGTGGAAGAGATACTCGGTATGGTTGACGGCGTGTCGAGCGAATATAAAATTGACATCGCGCACGATGAAAACAAAAACAGAGATATAATCATGCTCACCGCCGAGGCGGAAGGCAGGGTTGATTTTGACAAGACCGCCGAGGAAATCAAGGGGCTGTTCAAATCAAGAATGAACGTCACCCCGAAGGTTGCAATCGTGGCTGTGGGTACTCTGCCGCGCTCGGAAAAGAAGACGCAGAGAGTGTTTGACCACAGAGACTGAGCGAAGGAATATACAGATGAAAAAAGTACGCATCACCGTAAAGAAAATCGCGCGCTATGACGACCTCATAGCCGAATACGAAAACCCGATTGAGCATGCCTGCTCAATGCTTCAGGGGCAGGTGTTCACCGCAAACGGATACGAAAAACCCGACGGCTTCTGTGACAGCGCGTGGGAATCCGTTTCGCCCTTTGTGATGGCTCTCGCGCACGGCGGAGAAAACTTTTATGACGGCTGGATGAAAAACCCGAAATCCGCGATGATTTCCTGCAACGACGGATTCCGCCCCGTGAGTTTTCTGCTTGAAGCGCTTGACGAAGACGCTCAGTAAATAAAAAAAGACCGGTCGATTATGAAATCGACCGGCTTTGCTTTTCTCTATTCGGTTTCTGTTTCTTCTTCTTTAACGGCGTCTTTCTTTTCGAGCACCCTTTTCAGCATTTCGTCATACTGCTCATACATATACTGGGTTTTGTTTTCGAGCAGGAAGTAGTGCTTGATGTAGGGCACGAGCAAAATCATCAGCAGAAAGAAAACGCCGAGCAGGGGCATAAACTTCGTTACAAGTTCAACCAGCAGCGTGCCTACGGCGAGAAGGGCGAAGGTGAGAGTCACCATAAGGTGAATAAGCCTCTCGTGCTGGAAAAAGCCCACCTGGATAAGATGCTTTCTGATTTCCTCTTCCCAGTCCGTTTCGGGGCTGTCGGTTTCAAGCAGTAAGTCGATGGTCTGTACATAGCCGAGTATTCTCTGTTTCATGGCAGTATCACCTCTTTATTTAATGTTAGCACCTTTGCGCACTTTTTTCAATCTTGATTTAATTTATATTGCAAATAATATGAGCAGATGCTATAATTTCACCAAACAGGAAAAACTCAGGAGGTCTCTCAATGAACATCACCCGTGACATTTTTTATGTGGGCGTAAACGATCACAAAATTGACCTGTTTGAAGGTCAGTATGATGTGCCCAACGGAATGGCGTATAACTCTTATCTCATCGCGGATGAAAAACTCGCCGTTATGGACAGCGTTGACGCAAACTTCACCCACGAGTGGCTTGACAATATCGAAAAAGCCGCCGCAGGCAGAAAGCCCGATTACCTCGTGGTGCAGCATATGGAGCCCGACCATTCGGCAAACATCGGCGCTTTTATGAATAACTATCCCGACGCCGTCATCGTATCCTCCGCAAAGGCGTTTGCCATGATGAGAAACTTTTACGGCAAAGAGTATGAGGACAGACGCATTGTGGTAAAAGAGGGCGACACTTTAAATCTCGGCGCTCACACACTTAACTTCATCGGCGCTCCGATGGTACACTGGCCCGAAGTGCTTATGACTTATGACAGCACCGATAAAGTCCTTTTCTCCGCCGACGGTTTCGGCAAATTCGGCGCTCTTGACGCGGACGAAGACTGGGCGTGCGAAGCGAGAAGATACTATTTCGGCATAGTGGGCAAATACGGCGCCCAGGTGCAGGCTGTGCTCAAAAAAGCGGCGGGGCTCGAAATAAACGCCATCTGCCCGCTTCACGGACCGATGCTCACCGAAAACCTCGAATACTATATCGGCCTTTACGACACCTGGTCATCATACGGCGTTGAGAGCGAAGGCATAGTAATCTGCTACACCTCAGTTTACGGCAACACAAAGAAGGCAGTTGAATCCCTCGCCGAAAAACTCAGGGCGAAGGGCTGCCCGAAAGTCGCCGTCAACGACCTTGCGAGAGACGATATGGCAGAGTGTGTTGAAGACGCTTTCCGCTACGGCAAAATCGTGCTCGCGACCACCACTTACAACGCTGACATCTTCCCCTATATGAGGGAGTTTATAAATCACCTTACCGAAAGAGGCTTCCGGAATAAGACCGTTGCCCTGATTGAAAACGGCTCGTGGGCTCCTCTCGCGGCAAAGACGATGAAGTCGATGCTCGAAGGCTGCAAAAACCTCACCTTTACCGATACCACGGTTAAAATCCTCTCCGCGCTCAATGACATAAGCGCCGCGCAGATTGACGCTCTCGCGGATGAACTCTGCAAGGAATACCTCGCGCAGGATAACGCAACGGCAAACAAAAACGACCTGAGCGCCCTGTTCAATATCGGCTACGGTCTATATGTTGTCACATCAAACGACGGCAAAAAAGACAACGGCCTTATCGTGAACACCGTTACCCAGGTTACAAGTTCGCCCAACCGCGTTGCCGTTTGCATCAACAAGCAGAACTATTCACACCACGTGATTGAGCAGACAGGCATAATGAATATAAACTGCCTGAGCGTTGACGCCCCGTTCTCCGTGTTTGAGAATTTCGGCTTCCGCAGCGGCAGAAACACCGACAAATTCGAAGGCGCGGAAGTGCTCCGCTCCGACAACGGCCTCGTTTTTCTGCCCCGATACATAAACGCGATGATGTCGCTCAAGGTGGTGCAGTATATTGACCTGGGCACTCACGGAATGTTTATCTGCGATGTGACAGAGGCAAGAGTCCTCTCCGACAAAGAGACGATGACATACACCTATTACCAGAAAAACGTGAAACCCAAACCTCAGACCGAGGGCAAAAAAGGATATGTGTGCAAAATCTGCGGCTATGTCTATGAAGGCGATGAACTTCCCGATGATTTCATCTGCCCGCTCTGCAAGCACGGCGCCGCCGATTTTGAACCGATAAATTGACAAACCTTTAAGGAGGAAACAAAAAATGGCAAAATACGTATGCGACCTTTGCGGCTATGTTTATGACCCCGAAATCGGCGATCCCGATAACGGCATCGATCCCGGCACCGCATTTGAAGACCTTCCCGACGACTGGACCTGCCCCCTGTGCGGCGTAGGCAAAGACAGTTTCTCCGAAGAATAAACAAACATAACAGAAAACCCTCCCGCTCTTGCGGGAGGGTTTTTGCTTTATCTTATTCTTTTTCAGCCGTCTGCTGTGCTTCAATCAGAGCGTTTATATCGTTTTTGCCCCTGTGCCTGTAGGGGAAGAAGCGGAGCACCGCAAACATTATAAAGCCGCCGACAAAGTTCATCACTATGTCGCACATCGTATCCATAAGCGGAAATCTCTGAGCGAAGAGTTCCATATCCGAAAACGGGAACATGCAGAAGATGTTTTCAATCTTTCCGCCTGCCTCCGCAAGAGCATTCTGCAGATTCCAGTGCTGAGCGTCGCCGCCGAAAAACTGGTCATACACAAACTCAAACAGTTCCCAGAAATTCGCGAGCACAAAGCCGAAGCCGAGCGAGCAGAGCGAAGCAATCTGATGCGGGCAGGTCTTTTTGAGTTTGAGCTGTGTTGCGCAGATATATTCGTAGCCGATATATACGCCCTCCGCGGTGCCTGTCGCATGGAGAATCTTGTCATACATCGGGAGCGAGTAGTAGAGGTTGAGGTACGCTCCGCCGAATGAGCCCAGTAAAAATCCGAGCGCGGTTATATTCTGAAAGCGCGGGGAAAACAGACGGAGTTTGCTCTTTTCGGGGAAGAACTGAATAATCTCATAAGCAAACATGCCCACAAGGTTTGCGCATATCTGCGCGGGCGGGTTGCTTCCGCTGTAATCCTTGCCGTTTACGAGGGTGTCAATCAGGGCGTAAATCATAAGGCCTCTGAGTATCCACCAGTAAATCAGCTCGCTCTTTTTTACGTTTTTGAAAATTCTCGAAAAATAGTTTTTGAAATAATTTGTCATCGGGTTTCTCCTTTAAGCGGAATAATAATCCGCGAGTTTCTTGATTTCTCTTTCGCCGATACAGCCGTTAAACAGCATAAGGTCGTCAAGGCGGAAGATTATACCCCTGCTTTTGTTGTAAGACAGGTAAATATCGTCGCCGAGCACAAGGCCGCCGCCCGCAAGGGAAGAAATGTATTTTTTATCAATCACATCCGTGTGGGCAAGAGCAAAGTTAAGGTAGCATTTCGTTTCGCCTGTTGCGGTATCAAAGGTCAAAGCGATATGCACGGGGCCGCTGAAACCGTCCGCGCCGAAAGCGGTGACGGTGTCGGTATCGTCATTGCCGCAGCCGTACTGCACCATTACGGAGTGATTGCGCAGGATAACATTGAATCCCTTTTCCTGATGTTTGCCGGGCTCCGGACTTTTTGTGCCGAGCACACAGATATTCTGCTCAATATCCTTATCGGCAATCAGCCAGAAAGCGAGCGAAAAGCCGCCGGTGAGAGGGGCATTTTCAATTTTTACCGCTCCCGTCGCGCCGAATTCCGCTATACTGCCCTCCATACCGTTTGTGTAAAACTTGACCGCGCCGCATTCCGTGATTTTACAAAGACCAGTTTCGTCTTCAAGGCTGTTTTCGAAGGGCATACGGAGTCTGAGCGACGAGCCGAATATTTCCTTCAGACCGCCCGGCTCATCAAACGGAATGTGAGCCTTTTGCTTTGCCGTTTCGGGCAGAGAGGGGATAACATACTCGCGCGGGTAATCCTCAAACACGTTTTCGGGCACCTGCGAGGTGTAGCCGCCCGGGGTGTAAGCGGGTACTTCGAGCCCGAGAGCGTAAAGCACAAGCGCGGAAATATCTTTTGTGACGGCAAAGGGGATTTCTCCCTTTTTAACGCCTTTTCCCGAAACTCCGAAAAATATCTTTTTCTCGGTGTCGTGCCAGCCGCCGTGTCCGCGTATAAATCCGCCGTGGTCGGCAAGGCAGATAAACAGGGTGTCATCCGCTATGCCCGCCTTTTCGTAAGCGGCATATATCCTGCCCACGAGGGCGTCGGTTTCTTCTATTGATTTAATGTGCCCTTCTTCGCCGTAGCTGAAGTGGTGGCCCGCGCCGTCGACATCATCCAACTGCACAAACAGGAAAACGGGTTTTTTCGCAACGCACTCAACGATTTTTTCGGTGAGCAAGGGGTCGTTATCCGCCGTTTCCTTTATAACGCCGAGCCCGTCTTCAACTATGCCGATGTTTATCGGATTCCAGTTTACGATAGAGGCAAGCAGGGCGTCGGGATACGCTTTGCGGAGCCTTGCGAATACGGTGGGGAATTTGTCATTTTTATAAGGATGCACGCAGATGTAGCCGTTTGTCAGGTTGTGAACAGCGGGCTCGGTGCCTATAAGCATGCCGCCCCAGTTTTCCGCGCTGATGGTCGGGTCCATGCTGTACGCCTCATATGTCACCGCGCCGTTTTCAAATATGCGGTCCATACACGGGGTTTTTGCTGCCCGGTTGAAATTGCCCATACCGTCAATTCCGATAACGGCAACGTGCGAATACTTTTTCATATTGTTCACCGCCTTTAACACGCTTTGTAAATATTAACAGAAAACGGCTTTACAGTCAAGGAAATCGGACTTTTCTTAACTTATACTTAACAATTAAAAAAGGAACAGCGGATAAATTCCACCATTCCTTTTGTTTTTTTCTCTCAGGCGATTTCGCCCGTGACCGCCGCGATAATGTTTCTGTAAACCGAAACGAGCGACGGGGAAACATATTTATCAAGGTGAAGCGAGCCGAAAAACCAGCGCCTGTAAGTGCATACTCCCGAAAGTTCTTCAAAGTATGTATTGAGGCCGTTCACCGCGGTTTTGTCGCCGTCTTTGAGCATAAGAAACGATTTTACTTTTACGGGCGGCTCGTGTGTAAGGATGAAATCCACCTTGCAGTTGAGGCTCTCAAGGTTGTTTGCGCCCTCAATCATCTCATCCCTTGAGGGAAACTCGTCTTTTGACCAGGAGTTAGTCTCAAAGCGGATGTCTATGTCGGGGCTTTCGCCGCCGCCCATAGTGAAATATGTCATATTGTCGATTTTGTAAATCTGCCCTCTCATCAGGTGGCGGATATTCGGCGCCACTTCGTGCACCTTGCCGCCCTCCCATTCGGCCACGGGCAGTGCGTTGAGCGCGGCGAAGTTTTCGTGGGTGCCGTCAATAAAGCAGATATCGTATTTTTTCTTTTCGAGCCGTTTTATGTTGGCAGCCTCTTTGCGGCTTCCGTCCCAGATAAAACCGAAATCGCCGCAGACTATGAGGATGTCGCCCTTTTTCAGTTTTCTGAGGGCAGGGTCCCTGAATCTTTTTATATCCCCGTGCATATCGCCGGTTATGTAAACCATACGGACATTCTCCTAACAGTTATTTGGCAATATGATACACTTTTTCCGTAAAAAAATCAATAGACACAAAAATTTGTGACATATATACTTGATTAAAAAATTTATTTTGATTATAATAAACGGCATAAAATCAAGAGGGACATACCCGGGAAGGGAGAAGCAATGAGATCGCTGATTAAATGTGTCAGAGAAAACAAGTGGCCCACGCTCATCACGCTGGTTACCATTATGTTTGAAGCGATTATAGAGACCCGCATTCCCACGATTACTGCGGACCTTGTCAACAAGGTAAAGAGCATCGATCTTGCCGGCGGCGCGCAAGCCGGCGGCATGAAAGAAGTGCTTGCGGCGGGGCTCACGCTGTTTGTGATGGCGGCAATCTCGCTTGCCTGCGGAGGAATAGCGGGCTACACGAGCGCAAAAGCCGCGGCAGGCTTTGCCAAAAACGTACGCCACGATATTTACTATAAAATACAGGATTTTTCATTTGCGAATATTGACAGGTTTTCCGTTTCGTCGCTCGTTACCCGACTTACGACGGACGTCACCAATGTGCAGATGACCTATATGATGCTCATCCGTCTTGCCATCAGGTCTCCGCTTATGATAGTCTTTTCGGCTGTTATGGCAGAGAGGATGGGAGGCAAACTCGCCGCGTCATTCCTTGTTATCATACCCGTGCTCGCAACGGGGCTTATAGTCATCGGCATCTTTGCCCTGCCCGCATTCAGACGCGTTTTCAAGAAATACGATAAACTCAACGAATCCGTCGAAGAAAACGTGAGGGCGATGCGCGTAGTCAAGAGTTTCGCCAGAGAAGAATACGAAAAAAAGAAATTCGGCAAGGCGTCCGAGGCAATCCGCAAAGATTTCACCTTCGCCGAGAGAGTGGTTGCGCTCAATATGCCCGTGATGCAGCTTTGCGTTAACTTCAACCTCGTTTTCGTGCTCTATGTCGGCTCAAAACTGATTATCTCCAACAGGGGCACTACCATTGACGTAGGTCAGCTTTCCGCTATGATGACCTACGGCTTCCAGATTCTTATGTCGCTTATGATGCTCTCGATTGTGTTTGTTTTCTTCACAATCAGCATCGAATCCGCAAAGAGAATAAACGAAGTTTTAAGAGAAAAGCCCACCCTCACAAACCCCGAAACTCCCGTGTGCGAGGTTGCGGACGGCTCAATAGACTTTGAAAATGTAGTTTTCAAATATTCCGAAAGCGCGCAGAGAAACGCGCTCGAAAAAACAAACATACACATCCCGTCGGGATCAACGGTCGGCATAATCGGCGGCACGGGCGTCGGAAAATCCACCCTCGTGCAGCTTATTCCCCGCCTTTATGATGTGACCGAAGGATGCGTGAAAGTCGGCGGCGTTGACGTCAGGAATTACGACCTTGTCACCCTCAGAGATTCGGTTGCAATGGTATTGCAGAAAAACGTCATTTTTTCCGGCACAATCAGAGAAAATATGCGCTGGGGCGACCCGCAGGCAAGCGACGAAGAAATTGAAAACGCCTGCAAAGCGGCGCAGGCGCACGATTTCATTATGTCCTTCCCCGACGGTTATGATACTCACATCGAGCAGGGCGGCACCAACGTTTCCGGCGGTCAGAGGCAGCGTCTCTGCATAGCGCGCGCACTGCTCAAAAAGCCGAAGGTGCTCATCTTTGACGATTCAACCTCCGCGGTTGACACTCGCACAGACGCTCTTATAAGAAAAGAACTCAGGGACTATATGCCCGAAACCACCAAACTCATAATTGCTCAGAGAATCGCCTCCGTGCAGGATGCCGATATGATTCTCGTGATGGACAACGGCAGGATTGAAGCCTGCGGCACTCACGACGAATTGCTTGAAACGAGCGGCATCTACAGAGAAGTGTATGAGCAGCAGAGCAAGGGAGGTGAGGATAATGAGTAAGAAACCCGAAGACAGCGGCAGAAAAATCGATTTCGCCACTCTCGGCAGAATCCTGCGCACGCTCAAAGGTTTTTATCCGAAACTCCTGCCCGTCACCGCTTTCTGCATCTGCTTCTCCGCCATTGCCGCGGCGCTGCCGGCGGTATTCGTGCAGAGAGTAACCGCGATTATAGAGGAGCGATTCCTTTCGGGTAACTGGGAGGGCGCAAGGCCCGTCATCATCTCAAACCTCGTGCTGCTTGTGAGTATGTACGCGCTGGCTATCATTTCATCCACTCTCTACGGCCAGCTGATAGCCTATATGAATCAGGGCTTCCTCAAAAAACTCAGGGTTGAGATGTTTGAAAAAATGCAGAATCTGCCCGTCGCCTATTTTGACAGAAACAGGCACGGCGACGTGATGAGTTACTACACCAACGATATTGACGCCATCCGTCAGCTCGTTTCACAGGCTCTTCCGACCACTCTTCAGGCGGGGATGATAGTCATTTCCGTAACGGCGATTATGCTCTATTACAGCATCTGGCTTATGCTGATTGTTATGATCGGCGTGCTCTTTATGCTTATGGTATCCGGCAGGATAGGCGGCGGCTCGTCAAAATACTTCATCCGCCAGCAGAAATCCGTAGCCGTAACCGAGGGCTTTGCCCAGGAGATGATGAACGGCCAGAGAGTCATCAAAGTTTTCAACCACGAAAAAGAAGCCGAAAAAGATTTTGACAAGGTAAACGATAACCTTTTCCATGACAGCTTCAGGGCTCACGCCTACGCAAACCTGCTCGCCCCGATTATTATGAACATAGGCAACATTCTCTATGTTGTTGTGGCGACGGTCGGCGGCGTGCTGCTGATTACGGGCGCAAAGAATTTCAGTATTTCGGGAATGGCATTCGGCATAAGCGTGCTGATTCCCTTCCTCAATATGACAAAGCAGTTCACCGGCAACGTGAACCAGGTTTCACAGCAGCTCAACTCTGTTGTAATGGGCATCGCGGGCGCGAAAAGAATATTTGAACTCATCGACGCCGAGCCCGAGGTTGACGACGGCTATGTGACTCTTGTAAACGCCGAAATCGACGAAGAGGGTCACATCACCGAAACCGATGAGCACACAGGCAAGTGGGCGTGGAAGCATCCGCACCACGACGGCACTATTACCTACACCGAACTCAAAGGCGACGTGAGAATGACCGACGTTGATTTCTCCTATATCGAGGGCAAGCAGGTGCTTTACGATGTGTCCGTATTTGCCGAGCCCGGTCAGAAAGTCGCTTTCGTCGGCGCGACGGGCGCGGGCAAAACCACTATCACAAACCTCATCAACAGATTTTACGATATCGAAGACGGCAAAATCCGCTATGACGGCATAAACATCAACAAGATTAAAAAGAGCGACCTTCGCCGCTCGCTCGGCCTTGTGCTGCAGGAGACCAACCTCTTCACCGGCACCGTAATGGAAAACATCCGCTACGGCAGGCTCGAGGCAACGGATGAGGAGTGCATCGCGGCGGCAAAACTCGCCGGCGCGGACGATTTCATCACCCGACTTCCCGACGGCTACGAAACCGAACTTTCAAACAACGGCTCCAACCTTTCGCAGGGACAGAGGCAGCTGCTCGCCATAGCAAGGGCGGCCGTTGCCGACCCGCCCGTTATGATACTCGACGAAGCGACCTCGTCCATCGACACGAGAACAGAGGCGATTGTCCAGGCGGGAATGGACAAGCTTATGGAAAACCGCACGGTGTTCGTGATAGCCCACAGGCTCTCAACGGTCAAGAACTCGGATGTGATTATGGTGCTTGACCACGGCAGGATAATCGAGCGCGGGAATCATGAGAAGCTGATTGAGGAGAAAGGCACGTACTATAAGTTGTACACCGGCGCCTTCGAACTGGAATAATCTCTCACTCGGGACATAAAAGGCGAAAAACGAAAAGACAATAGAGTTAAAAAGGACTGCGAGTTAGTAACTTGCAGTCCTTGATTTTTATTTCTTCTGATTTGTTATGAGGAATGTTTTGTTATTGTCTTTTCTCGGCGTTCTTTCGGCCTTGCCGTATCTTGATACTGTCGTCGGCCGAAATAATCGCCGTTTTCATCCTTTTCTGTTCCCTCCCTGAGTGCCGCTCAGCAAGCAACATCTGAAACAAAAGGTGAATTAAAAATTGATTGTCATCCTGGGTCGAAGCGTAACGCCGCTGCCTGTGGCAGATAAAGGCGTTACGCTGAGATGAAGAAACAAGGAGAACTGCGAAACGAATCAGTGAGCAGGGCGACTATGTTTCTGAGGGGTTGCGGAGCGAGTCGAAGGATCTCTGTTGAGATTCCTCGACAGGCTCGGAATGACAGTTTGTTGTTTTATAGCACCTACCCCGTAGGGGCGGATATCATCCGCCCGCTTTCAAGGATATGCGGAGCATTATCTTATGCCTTCCCCTTGAGGGTGCGGGTGTCCGGTGGACACCTTCGCGAAGCGAAAGCACCGACCGAACCGACAGGAGAGACAGGTGTCTGCAAAGCAGACGGATGAGGTGTCACGGCGCTCGGATTTGAGATTTTGCATTTGGCGGAGAAGGAGAGACTCGAAATGCCCCTCGCAAACAAAGGTCGCCTCACTCGCTGTCGCGTCGTGATTCTCCCTGTTTGCTCATCTCACCGCCTCGCTTAATCCGCCACCGGCGGCGCTTCGGCGGTTCGACCCGCGCCGTACCGGCGCGTGAGATCGCTTTCTGTAATTGTAAAAGGCACCCCCAAAGGGGTGCCTTTTACAATGGCGGAGAAGGAGAGACTCGAACTCTCGCGCCGGTTACCCGACCTACGCCCTTAGCAGGGGCGCCTCGTCACCAACTTGAGTACTTCTCC
>JAEEGL016408414.1_pt1 | contig 24040 bp, 17 predicted proteins | sample 9134231 | NCBI WGS metagenome assembly JAEEGL01 (sample SAMN16246548, study PRJNA631951) | gut metagenome | biome: gut microbiome; feature: rumen; material: fiber-attached | host: Bos | place: Iran: Karaj | collected 2018-10
CCCACTGGACAATGGAATCGCAGAAAGGGAAGACCTTTTTGCAGACGGCGTACAGGGCGTATATGCGGATTACAGCAAGATGTCCGGAACAAGTATAATTGTGGCGCCCACAACCCTTTCAGATGGAAGCTATGGAATTATCATAAGGCGCCCTATCTACACATCAGAAGAGGCGTCGGAGAGTACATTCTGGGGCTTTGCTTCAGTAGAGCTTAGTTTGTCCGACTTCCTTTCTGCTGTTAATATCAAGAGCCTTGCGGATGGAGGCTACGAATACAAGCTGGTTGGCAGCAATGCCATAACAGGTGACAGCCGCATGATCATGGAGTATTCGGAAAAAGAGCTTGCATCCCCTGTAAGTTCCATGATAAACACCGTAGGAGGCGGCTACTGGACACTGCTTATATCTCCTGTGGGCAATTGGATGAACCTTTGGGAGATCCTTGGCTCCCTGGGCATTGCAATCATTATCAGCGTGCTCTCAGCTCTTGCTATGTCGGCATATACATCAATGAAGGCATATTCAAAAGAGCTTGAAGTTCTCTCTTACAGAGATGCCCTTACTAATCTTAATAATCCAAGAAGCTACCATGAACATATGGAGGAACTTAGCAAGAAGAAGCTTCCTTACGGCCTCATCTTTATGGATCTTAACGACTTTAAGATGGTCAATGACACCTATGGTCACGAAGCGGGAGATGCCCTTCTTAACATAGTTGCAAAGAGACTTCAGAACAGTATAAGGGATAAGGACAAGGCATTCCGTATTGGTGGAGACGAGTTTGTAGTAGTTATCCATGGAACACATGACAAGAAATTCTACGAGAGCGTTATTGCCAGAATGAGACAGAACGTTGCAAGGGAAGTAGTACTTAGCAATGTTACTCTCAATGTTTCCATAAGTGCTGGATATGCAAGATGTCCGGAGGATGGAACCAAGTTTGAGGATGTAGTAAAGAAGGCAGATGATGCTATGTACTATAACAAGAGACTACTAAAGGCAGGAAGAGAATCCTCCAGAGGTGCTGCTCCAAAAGAAAACAACAAATAAACCCAATTTGCGGAGACTAGGATAATGGCCGTAAGTAATTTCGACACTCTGAATAAAATATTTGACACCTTTGCGGTTACTTCACGAAGCCGTTATGTATATGTCTACGACATGGGCAAGAACATCTCCCGATGGTCAGCCAATGCAGTAGATTACTTCGGACTGGCAAGTGAGTATGTTTACAATGCCAGCAGCGTTTGGGAGATAAGAATACATCCGGACGACGTTGAGAAGTACAAAGAATACATTAACGTTGTTTTTTCGGGGCAGAAGGCTGATCCCAATATTGAATACCGAGCCAAGAATAAAAATGGCGAGTATGTTATCTGCGCCTGCAGAGGAGTAGTCATAAAAGACTATGTGGGCAAGCCGGTATTTTATGCGTGCTCTATTATAAATAAGGGTATTGTGGACAATAATGATCCGATAACTCTTTTGCCAAATCAATATGAGATGCTTAATTACATGAGACAGCTCAAGAGCCAGCTCAAAGAGTATTCCATTCTCATGATCAACTTTATTGACTTTGGTGGTATCAACAGAAGATACGGTTATATGACCGGTAACAGCATTCTGAGGGCAACTGCCACAAGGCTTGTGGAAGAAGGAAAGAATATGGGCAGGGCTTTCAGGGGCGATGGCACCACCCTGGCTTTTATCTCTGACTCCATGTCCATAGATGAGATCAAGAAATTCTATGGGCGCATGAGAACCTATACAAGGGAATCCCTTGTGGTTGATGACAAAAAGATCAGTGTTGAGATTGCCGGAGGTGTTGTGGTTTCAACTGACCATAGCGTTGATGAGCACTCCATATATACAAGTGCAAAATTTGCAATGGATCACTCCAAGACGGAAAAGCATGGTAATCTTATCATCTTTCATAACGATGCCCTTGATAATAACAGGAGCAGCATAGAACTTGTAGATGAGGTAAGAAACAGCGTCCTCAATGGCTTTGACGGATTCCATCTGGAGTACCAGCCAAGAGTTTCCTCAGTGGGAAGAAGACTTGTGGGTATGGAGGTGTTCCTTAGGTGGAACAGGGAGCCCTACGGAGATGTTTCCCCGGCGGAGTTTGTTCCGTGGCTGGAGCAGGATCCGGTGTTTTATTCTCTTGGAAACTGGATTCTGGAAAAGGCTTTAAGAGATGCCCTTGAGATACGAAGGAACAACAAAGACTTCTATCTTAGCGTAAATCTTGCATTTATGCAGCTTGAGCGATCGGAGTTTAGAACCACGCTCATTGAGATCTTAAGAAAGACAGGATATCCTGCTACAGGTCTTTATCTTGAAATGACCCAGTCCAGCAGGCAGCTGTCTATGGAGCACTTAAAGAGCCAGGTGGAATTCCTTAAATCCTGCGGCGTGAAAGTCGGACTTGACTGTTCGGACTTTTCTGCACTGGATCTTGTAAGGCATCTGCCTGTAGATATGATAAACTTAAGTCCTACACTTACCGGAGTTGTGGGTGAAAACCTGACTGTAAAGTACATGATCGAATGCATTACATCCTTTGCGCACAGACTTGGGATCAGGACCTGCTTTAGCGGAATAGAGGATGAGAAGATTGATGAAATTGCCAAGCAGTATCCGGTATCTGATCTTATGGGATATTATTATGGACGTCCGTGCAGGATAGAAGATTTTAAAAAACTGAGCTTTTAGGGAAGTAGTAGAATGAGCAGATTATTTCGCTATGTTCAAAATGAAGACGTGCTTAGGTCTTTTACTGAGTTTAGGGACAGTGTACTCAGTGAGAGGCCTGTTGTCATTGCGCGTCATGGAGACTACTCCCTTTTCCTGAAGAGGGTATCTGAGAATACCCTGGGACTTACTATACAGAATACACTTACTAAAGCAACCATCCAGGATCGAACCTATGACGTAGAGAAGACAACCAGTGAACTGGTGGCAAGAGGGGTAAGACATGCCTGCCAGAAAATGGCTGAGCTTTCCGATGGCGATGTGAACAGAAGACGTCTTCAGATATGGAAGTGGTATGTTTTGGACTGGCAGAAGAAACAGTCTGATACAAAGAAGGTACTGGAGAAGGAGATATCCTGGAGTGACGATGATGTTTCTTTGCAGAAGGATATCCTGGATATGGAGTCATTCCTCCATGGAGATTATCTGAATCTTGGAAATACATTAGGGCTAATAGATAAGTACCTGGCTGATGATGAGAAACACAAGGAAGAGTTTAGAAAGTTTGCCATAGAGGACATCATGGAGATGACCAGTGAGGATACAAAAGACAAATCACTGGCTGAAGCAGAGAAGGAAAGGCTTGAAAATGGCATGAAGAAACACACTTACAGATTTACGGTAAGTGTAGAGGCAAGTGACAAAGAACATGCCAGAGCAGCTCTTCTAAGTTACCTTGCAGGGGACGATAGAATTAAAATTCAGAAATAAGTTTAGAAATTGTAAATTAATTTCATAAAATTTTAATGATTTAATGCAAAAAAGTGCCGCTTATTCTCTATCTTTTTAAGAGGTGATGGTATATAATGTACCCATTAGATGAAGTGACCACAATAGGTTGAGGGGAATCTAATGAAATTTTATTTCTTATGAGATGGAGGAATTGAATATGAGACGTTCCGCGAAAAGCAGACAGACTATGAGTAAGGGTAGCATCGCTATCATGGCAGACGCGATAAAGGCAAAGGAGCAGAACCTTTCATACGGCAAGTTCAAAGCACTTGACTTGCTGGGAGCAGGAAGTATGTTGGATGAGGATTCCACATCAGAGTATGCAGTTCACAGAGCTGCACTAGTTCGAAGGACCGAACAGACTGAGGAGAAGAAAGCAGTAGCTTTTGTAAAGATCAGAGCATAAGGATTTACAATACAACTTAATATTGTATGATAAAGGGCATGTACCATGAGGTACATGCCCTGTTTGATGTATTAGTTTACTTTGAGAATTTGCTCTTTCTGTAGATGATATCAGATCTTGCAGGACCATTGCTCACCATTGTGATCGGATAGCCGATCTGATCCTCGATGAACTCGATGTAATTTCTGCATTTCTCAGGGAGCTCTTCGTAAGTCTTGATACCTCTGATATCACATTTCCAACCGGGAAGAGTCTTAAATACAGGCTTAGCCTTATCAAGAAGATGTGTTACAGGGAACTCAGTAGTAACTTCTCCGTCGATGTCATAGCCAACACATACAGGAATTTCATCAAGGTATCCAAGTACATCAAGAACTGTGAATGCCACATCTGTTGTGCCCTGAAGTCTGCAGCCGTATTTACTTGCAACGCAGTCGTACCAGCCAACTCTTCTTGGACGGCCTGTGGTTGCGCCGTATTCTCCGCCGTCACCTCCGCGGCGTCTAAGTTCCTCTGCCTCGTCGCCAAAGAGTTCAGAAACAAATGCACCTGCTCCTACAGCTGATGAATATGCCTTGGAAACAGTAACGATCTGCTTGATCTCGTAAGGAGGAATTCCTGCTCCGATCGCACCGTATGCTGCGAGAGGAGATGAGCTTGTTACCATAGGATAGATACCGTGGTCGGGATCCTTCATGGTGCCCAGCTGACCCTCAAGTAGAATTGTCTTTCCTTCTTTTATTGCCTTATCCAGGTAAAGTGAAACATTACCTACATACTCTTTTACCTGATCTCTCCACTCTACGATCTGCTTAAAGAGTGCATCCTGATCAATGGGATCTGCATGATAGAGATTAACAAGAATTACGTCCTTGATCTCGGCGATTCTGGCAATCTTTTCTTTGATTACGTCATCTTCCTGGAAGAATTCATTTATCTGCCAGCCTATCTTGGCGAATTTGTCTGAATAGAAAGGAGCGATTCCTGATTTGGTGGAACCAAAGCTCTTTCCCGCAAGTCTTGCCTCCTCAAGTGTATCAAAGAGCACATGATAAGGCATCATAACCTGTACCCTGTCAGAGATCATGATCTGTGGCTTGGGAACGCCCTTTTCCGTGATCTCATTTAGCTCCTTCATGAACTTGGTAATATCAAAAGCAACACCATTTCCAATGATGTTCATGATGTTCTGGTGAAAAACGCCTGATGGCATTGTGTGAAGTGCAAACTTGCCATAGTCGTTAACGATTGTGTGTCCGGCATTGGCGCCGCCCTGAAAACGGATGACTACATCAGCCTGATCCGCAAGGGTATCAGTGATCTTGCCCTTTCCTTCATCACCCCAGTTAGCACCTACAACAGCTTTTACCATAAATAAAGCCTCCTCATAAATATGAATAGTTACCTAAAACCACATATAAATATATCCTAAATGCGCCAGGAAGTAAAACTAAAATTCCATATGTTTGCAAGTTGTTTGTATTTTTCCTAAATTTAAGAAAGTTTTATACATTATTAAGATTCAATAGACGGTTTATCGATTAAAATAGAAAGTGCAGATTGTTAATATTATTCATTAACATTTAGGAGGGCAATATGGCAGCTGGTACAAAGAGTGGAGCATTTGAACAGGATAGTTTCAGTAAACTCTCAGTGTCTGAAAAGTTTAAGAAAGTATTCAGCAATTTCAGAAACAATCTTATTGCAGTACTTGTAGTTATCGTAATTATTGATCTGCTCTCCTTGATGAATCTGGGAAATATTTACAAGAAATATTATGAGCAGAACTCACAGCAGGGTGAAATAAGGATCACAATCCAGGCTCTTGCAAAGTACTACCTGTGGGCTATCAGTGCTACTGATCCGGCAGACAGGCAGGAACAGCTAAACGGTGCTTATGAGAAGATTCAGGAGATGAATGATGGCCTTAATACACTGAGCAAGGTGTATTCCGGAGATCTTACAAATGCCTATGCCCATATAAAAGCTATTGATGCTGCTGACGACAATCTGGCTGCGCTGTTTAACAATGGAGCTTCTAACGAAGAAATATACAGCTACTATGTAAATTCGGTTAATGAAGCCATCAAGGTAGTTGTTAAAGATTTTAAAGAGATTGGAATTGATGCAAAAGCGCAGGCACAAAAGGCCTATGTAACAGCTGTTGTTGCAGTTATCATAATGACCGTCATTTCTTTTGCTGTAGTTATATATGCCCTTATATATTCAAAGAATGCGAGAGCTGCGCTTACAAAGAGCATTTTGGGACCTATTGAAGCTATCTCATCAGCAGCCGATGAGATGGCAAATGGTAAGCTTGAACTTAGTATTGAGACTGATTCCCATGATGAGCTTGGAAAGCTGGCGGATGATATCCAGAGGTCCACAGAGATTATCGGAAGCATTGTAAAGGATATTGACGAGACTTTGGAGAGAATGTCCGGCGGCGATTTCTCAACAGGTTCACGCAACGAAAAGATTTATATCGGAGATTACGAGACTATAAAAGATGCCCTTTCCGCTATTTCAGAGAACCTTTCAAGCACACTTATGGAGGTAAGAAACTCTTCAACACAGGTTTCCCAGGGTGCAACAAATATGTCCCAGGGAGCAACCGACTTGGCAGAGGGTGCTACAGACCAGGCAGCAGCAGTAGAAGAGCTTACAGCATCTGTTAATTCCATTACCGAGCAGACCAAGCAGCTTGCTGAGGTTGCTGACAGAAGTAAGGGAATGGCTATCTCAGTAAGAGATAATGCAGAGACAAGTGCCAGAAAGATGCATCTTGTTACAGATGCCATGACCAGGATCACAGAGGCATCTGCTGAGATTGAACAGGTTACTAACTCTATCGAGGCAATTGCCAAACAGACATCCCTTCTTGCTCTTAACGCTTCAATTGAGGCTGCAAGGGCGGGCGAAACTGGTAAAGGCTTTGCGGTTGTTGCAGACCAGATCGGTAAGCTTGCTGACCAGAGTTCGGAAGCAGCCAAGAATACACATCAGCTCATCGCAGACACCATGGATGAGATCAACAATGGTAATCATGTAGTTGCGGAGACGACTGAGGCTCTTGATGCAATGCACCACAGCGTTGAGGAAATAACAGAGATGATCGTAGAAACCGGTGATCTTGCAGCTCAGCAGGCTCAGAGCATGGAAGAGATCGATAAGGGCATTGAGATGATCTCCAACGTAGTACAGAGTAATTCCGCTACAGCTCAGGAATCAAGCGCAGTTTCACTTGAACTTTCCGAGCAGTCTGAATCCCTTAACAACCTGATCGGCCAGTTTACGATCAGCGGATAATCCCCAATTTGCTAGAAGCCCTTTGCGTATGGCATGACCTGCGCGAGGGTTTTTTTATGTCTTGGCAAGCAGAAACTAATAGTGTATTATATTGCGTGATGTTTATGGAAATGTGTTTTATAAGGAAGATGGTCAGTTTAAATGAACGATAAAAAAGAAGCAACACCGGTATACAAAAGGGTACTTGCCTGGGTAGGGATAATCATCCTCGTTGGCATGTACCTTCTACTTTTATATGAGGCACTTACAGGCTCACCCCAGACCTTTAATGTGTTCATTACATGCGCTGCAGCAACGGTGGCAATTCCCATTGTGCTATGGCTCCTTATTTGGGCAATTGGTGCGATCACAGGAAGACATACTGTGGCATCTCTTGACCCAATGACAAGTAACAAGAAACATGATAAATATGGAAATGTTATTCCTGACAGCAAGATCGATACTGTTGTCTTTGATATTGGAAATGTTCTGGTAAACTTTGCCTGGGAAGAGTTCCTTCAGAAAAAGGGCTATGACAGGGAAATGATCGATCGGATGGCTAAGGCATCGGTTCTTAGTAAGGACTGGGTGGAATTTGATATAGGAAACCTCACAACACAGGAGATAACCCAGAGGTTTGCTGACAACGATCCTGAGATAGGTGATGAACTTAAAAAAGCTTTTGCAGACCTTACCGGTATTCTCACCAGAAGAGAAGAGTCTATTCCCTGGATAAAAGCCATCAAGGCAGCAGGCTATCAGGTGCTTGTACTCTCAAATTTCAGTGATCAGGCTCTTAGTTCCTGCAGACAGGACATGGATTTTCTTGATGTAGTTGACGGAGGAATCCTTAGCTACAAAGAACATGTGGTTAAGCCGGATCCTGCGATCTACAAGCTGCTCATGGACAGATACGGGCTTGTGCCTGAAAAAACAGTATTTATAGATGACACTCCGGTAAATGTCGAGGCGGCTAGAAACCTTGGCTGGAAGGGCATAGACTATAAGAACTATGAGCAGGTTGTTGAAGAACTTCATGCACTTGGTGTCAGATATTAGTAAATCAATCAGGTAGACATTGCAAAAACAAATTGCTATAATATTTTGTGACTGTGATGTGATGAATTGTCACTTATGACAGATATGTAATGTAGGCAAAAGCCAGACAAGGAGCGGGTTTACATGAGCATTGAAAATGACGGAAATGTCAATGAGAACAGTGTTGAGGATATTGTCGCAAGATATTCTCCTGAGCTTGCAAAGATAACCCCATACCTTAGGTGGCTATCGGATAACGCTCAGAATGATGTTACCCAGAAGTATTCCAACAGCGATCTGAAATCCATACCTTTTCCGGTATATGATTCCAACCTGTTGGCATTTGTTAAGGCCTGCCAGACTACTAATCTGCTTGACCGCAACTATGTTTACGTATACTCAAGAAACCGATTAAATACAGCCAAGGATGAGCTTCTTTTTATACAGGACGCTCAGATTACAGACATCGATGACCTTGCAGGTATCCTGTCCAAGTATATCCTGTCGGGAATGGTAAAGGGTTCAGTGTGGGGCGAAGGCGTCCGCAACGGAGTTCTTTATAATGTAGTCAAAAAGATGGATGACCTGGTTAAGTTCTGGGGAAAAGAGGATTCCAGAGCTTAGAGAACTTAGTGAGATTTTTCAAGAAGCTTGTTAATTTCGGAGGGAAAATGGGAGAGAAATCGGTTCAGAAGCGCAAGTACATTCTGAAGAAGGCACGAGAAGTTTTTGCTGATAAAGGCTTCAAGAGTGTTACCATGAAGGATATTGTAGATGCCTGCGAGATAAGTCGTGGGGGTCTTTATCTTTATTTCTCCAGCACAGAAGAGCTGTTTCTTGAAGTCCTTAAGGAGGAAGTTGAAGAGGATGACGAGGAGGCAGTGGTTGCTGCTCTTTCCGGTGATGCATCTGCCGGTGATATGTTAGCTCTTTTCCTTAAGGAACAGAAAAAAGAGATACTTCGTAAGAAGAACAATCTCACTGTTGCCACCTATGAATATTTCTCACTTCATAAAACAGTGGCTAAGGACAATCCCCTTAAAAACCAGTTTGATACCGCTGTTCGTATTGTTGAGAAATTAATAGAGAACGGCGTTGAAAATGACGAATTCTATTGTGAGAATCCGGTTGGATGTGCTCGCAATCTTATGTATGTGGTGGAAGGCCTTAAGATAACTTCCAAAACTATTGGTGTTTCCGAAGAGGCTATCGACAGGGAACTGATGTATGTATTAGAGGGATTAGTGCCCGATGATGAACTTAACAATTAATCGATTACAAAAGTGCTTAGTTTTATAACGAAGCACTTTTTTTAAAACTATCGCCCGGCGATGAAATACAAATTTTTTAGAAGTGGAGGAATTTATGAGCGCAGTAAAAAGAGTCTATGTTGAAAAGAAAGCACCCTTTGCGGTAAAAGCAAGGGAACTTAGAGGTGAGATCTCAGGATATCTTGGGATAAAAAGCGTACAAGAGGTGCGAATCTTCATAAGATATGACGTGGAGAACATATCAGACGAAGTGTTTGAAAAGGCATGCAATACTGTGTTTTCAGAGCCACCTGTAGATATACTCTATAGAGAGACAATCGATGTGCCAAAAGGAGCAAAGGTTTTCAGTATTGAAGCTCTTCCCGGGCAGTTTGACCAAAGGGCAGATTCTGCCGAGCAGTGCGTGCGCTTTATAAAAGGTGATGAAAAGCCCATCATAAGGACAGCTGTTACATATATGCTGATCGGTGATGTCTCTGATGCAGACCTTACAAGGATACAGGAATATGTTATGAACCCTGTGGATTCAAGAATTGCTGCAGATGAGAAACCTGCTACTCTTGAGATGAATTATGATGAGCCTGCGGATGTTGCCATCATCACCGGCTTTAAGGACATGGCTGAAAAAGAGCTTTTGGACCTGTACAACTCCCTTGGCCTTGCCATGACCTTCAATGACTTCAAGTGGATACAGGAGTATTTTGCAGGGGATGAGCACAGAGACCCTACAATGACTGAGATAAGGGTTCTTGATACTTACTGGTCTGATCACTGCCGTCATACAACATTTGGAACAGAGCTTACTGATGTTGAGTTCGAAGATGGCTTTTACAGAGAGCCTATCGAAGGTGCTTATAATGATTACCTTGCTGCAAGAGATGCGCTCTATAAGTCAGAAGATAAGAAGAAAGAGAAATTCATCTCCCTTATGGATATTGCCCTTATGGGTATGAAGAAACTGAAGGCTGATGGAAAGCTTACAGATATGGAAGAGTCTGAGGAAAACAACGCCTGCACAGTTGTTGTGCCCATCGAGGTAGACTATGGCAAGGGACCACAGACAGAGAATTGGCTTGTGTTCTTCAAAAATGAGACTCACAACCATCCCACTGAGATCGAGCCTTTCGGTGGCGCTGCCACATGTCTTGGAGGAGCAATAAGAGATCCTCTTTCAGGAAGAGGCTATGTATATCAGGCAATGCGTGTTACAGGAGCTGCGGATCCTACAGTACCTGTAGCCGAGACTATGAAGGGCAAGCTCTCACAGAAGAAACTTGTCAGGGGAGCAGCTTCGGGCTATTCATCTTATGGTAACCAGATAGGCCTTGCAACAGGTTATGTAAAAGAAATTTACCATCCTGGATACGTCGCAAAGAGAATGGAGATCGGCGCTGTTATGGGTGCTGCACCTCAGGAGCACGTAATAAGAGAAAGTGCAGATCCCGGTGATATCATAATCCTCCTTGGTGGAAGGACAGGACGAGACGGCTGCGGCGGAGCAACAGGTTCCTCAAAGGCCCATGACTCAAAATCCCTAACAAGCTGCGGAGCAGAGGTACAAAAGGGTAACGCGCCAACAGAGAGAAAGCTTCAGAGACTCTTCAGACGCCCTGAAGTCAGTGAGCTTATTAAGAAGTGTAACGACTTTGGTGCCGGCGGTGTTTCGGTTGCAATCGGAGAACTTGCTCCCGGACTTGATATCAATCTTGACCTGGTACCCAAGAAGTACGCAGGACTTGATGGAACAGAGCTTGCAATTTCCGAGTCCCAGGAGAGAATGGCAGTTGTCGTTGCCAAAAAAGATGTTGATAAATTCCTTGAATACGCAGGACAGGAGAACCTTGAGGCTATCGAGGTTGCGGTTGTAACAGATGAGCCAAGACTTGTCCTTAACTGGAGAGGAAAGAAGATAGTTGATATAAAGAGATCCTTCCTTGATACAAACGGGGCTCACCAGGAGACCAAAGTAAAGGTCGAGATTCCGACAAAGGATGATAACTACTTTAACGCAGTTGCCTGCACAGATGCAGAAAAGGCTCTTTTGGCAAAAGACATTAAGACAGCATGGCTTGCTGAGATGAAGGACCTGAATGTATGCTCTCAGAAAGGTCTTGTTGAGATGTTTGACTCTTCGATCGGAGCAGGCTCTGTTCTTATGCCATACGGCGGTAAGTATCAGCTTACAGAGACCCAGACAATGATCGCCAAGCTTCCTGTTCTTTCAGGAAAGACTGATACAGTAACTATGATGAGCTACGGCTTTGATCCATACCTTTCAAGCTGGAGCCCATACCACGGCGCAGCATTTGCTGTGACAGAATCTGTGGCAAGAATAGTTGCAAGCGGCGGAAGCCTTAAGAACCTGCACTTTACTTTCCAGGAGTACTTCAAGAGAATGACTGAGGATCCAAAGAGATGGAGCCAGCCATTTACAGCACTCCTTGGTGCGTTTGAAGCCCAGATGAAATTTGGTATCGCATCAATAGGCGGAAAGGATTCAATGTCAGGATCCTTTAATGAGATAAATGTTCCGCCCACCCTTGTGTCTTTTGCAGTAGATGTTGCAAAGCTTTCAGATGTGATCACGCCTGAGCTTAAAAAGGCCGGAAATAAGCTGGTTCAGTTTGTTCTTCCAAAGGATGAGTTTGATCTTCCGGATTATGATGGTGCCATAACACTCTTTAATAAGGTAAAAGAGCTAATGGCTGCCGGCAAGATTGTATCCGCATATGCTGAGGATTCTTACGGAATAGCTGCGGCTGTCAGCAAGATGTCTTTTGGTAACGGGCTTGGTGTGAAGATCGTCGACGATATGGATGCATCAGAGCTGTTTAAGAATGACATGGGTAACATCATTGCTGAGGTTCCTTCAGAGTATGTTCAGGATGCACTTGGAGTAACAGGTGCAAGACAGATTGGTGAAGTTACTGATGCACCACAGTATGAAGTTTGTGGAACAGTCATAACTATAGACGAGGCTCTTGATGCATGGAAGGGCAAACTTGAAAAGGTATTCCCTTCAAATGTTTCCAGGGAAGATACAGCGGTTAAGTCAGAAATCTTCAAGGCTGACAGCATTTATGTATGCAAGAACAAAGTTGCAAAGCCAACAGTATTTATTCCTGTATTCCCGGGCAGCAACTGTGAGTATGACAGTGCCCAGGCGTTTGAGAGAGCAGGGGCTAATACGGATATAAGGATATTCAGAAACAGGGATGCCAAGGACATCAAAGAATCTGTAGCAGAATTCAAAGAGGCAATTAAGAATGCTCAGATCATCATGTTCCCTGGCGGATTCTCAGCAGGTGATGAGCCGGACGGAAGTGCGAAGTTCTTTGCTACAGCCTTCCAGAACGAGGAGATCAAGGCTGCGGTTTCAGATCTTTTGGACAACAGGGATGGTCTGTGTCTTGGAATCTGCAACGGATTCCAGGCTATGATCAAGCTGGGACTTGTTCCAAATGGAAAGATTGTGGGACAGGATGAGAATTCACCTACGCTGACATTCAATACGATTAACAGGCACATCTCAAAGATGGCATACATCAAGGTGGTTTCCAACAATTCACCATGGCTTTCCGGAGCAACACTTGGCGGAGTATACACCAATCCAGCATCCCACGGAGAGGGGCGTTTTGTTGCACCCGACGATGTACTTGATAAGCTCTTTGCAAATGGACAGATTGCAACTCAGTACTGCGATCTCGACGGCAATGTAACAATGGACGACGAGTGGAACATCAACGGTTCCTACAGAGCAGTAGAGGGAATCCTCTCCCCTGATGGCCGCTGCCTTGGAAAGATGGCTCACTCAGAGCGCCGCGGCTATGGAGTAGCCATAAACATCTTCGGTGAGCAGGATCTGAAGATTTTCGAAAGTGGTGTGGCATATTTTAGGTAATTTGTAGGAGGTAAGAGTTTGAAAGCGTTTTTGATTTTGGAAGACGGGACGGTTTTCGAGGGAAAACACATAGGGGCGGATAAAGATGTAGTATCCGAAATTGTGTTCAATACATCGATGGCTGGATATACTGAGGTTTTTACAGATCCGTCATATGCCGGACAGGCGGTTTGTATGACGTATCCGCTTATAGGTAATTACGGAGTATGTCTGGAGGATATGGAGTCGGAGAGGATTTGGCCGGATGCGGTTATTGTCAGGGAACTGTGCAGAGTGCCGAGTAATTTCAGATGTGATATGACTCTTCAGGAGTTTCTTGAGAAGTATGAGACCCCCGGAATTGAGGGGATCGATACAAGGAAGCTTGTAAGGATACTTCGTGAGAAGGGTACGATGAATGGGTACATTACTACCAATGAGAATGTGACCTATGAGAGCGTTAAGGATAAGCTTAAGGCTTATACCACAGGGGATGTGGTATCGAAGGTTTCCTGCAAAGAGAAGGTTACGTTCACAGCGCCAAATCCAAGGGGAGCGAAGATACCGCCTATAGCCAAAGAGCAAAATGGTAAAGGACTTAAGGTTGCGCTTCTTGATGTGGGAGCCAAGAGGAATATTTCAGATGCTCTTTTGGCAAGGGGATGTGAAGTTACAATTTATCCTTACAACACAACTGCTGAGGAAATCCTGGCAGATAAGCCCGATGGCATAATGCTTTCAAACGGCCCCGGAGATCCCAAGGAATGCAAAGGGGTTATAGAGGAAGTTAAAAAGCTCTATGATTCAAACCTTCCGATATTTGCAATCTGCCTTGGACACCAGCTCATGGCTCTTGCAACCGGAAATGATACTTACAAGCTCCACTACGGACACAGGGGTGGCAATCACCCGGTAAAAGACCTTTCCACAGGCAGGGTATACATATCCTCACAGAATCACGGATATGTAGTTGATACAGACAAGCTTGATAAGGGCGTAGCGCAGCCGGCATTTATGAACGTCAATGACGGAACAAACGAAGGGCTTAAGTATGTAGGAAAGAACATCTTCACAGTTCAGTTCCATCCTGAAGCCTGCCCAGGCCCCCAGGATACAAGCTACCTCTTCGACAGATTCATAGATATGCTCAGAGCTTAATATAGGAAGGATTTTTTACCATGCCAAAGAATAAAGACGTAAGAAAGGTTCTGGTTATAGGATCGGGACCCATAGTAATAGGACAGGCTGCAGAATTTGACTACGCCGGAACACAGGCCTGCAGATCCCTTAAAGAAGAGGGAATAGAGGTTGTTCTGGTAAACTCAAACCCTGCAACTATCATGACGGATAAAGACATTGCCGATGAGGTTTACATTGAGCCCCTCACAGTCAAGGTCCTTCAGCAGATAATAGAAAAAGAAAAACCAGACTCAATCCTTCCTACCCTTGGAGGCCAGGCAGGCCTTAACCTTGGTATGGAGCTGGATGAATCAGGGTTCCTTGCTTCACATAATGTTAAACTTCTTGGAACGACAGCCGAGACCATCAGAAAAGCTGAGGACAGGCAGGAGTTCAAGGATACAATGGAAAAGATCGGACAGCCTGTAGCTGCTTCAACCGTTGTACACAACGTTGAGGACGGCGTTGCATTTGCAAGACAGATAGGTTATCCGGTTGTGCTAAGACCTGCTTATACCCTGGGAGGTTCAGGCGGCGGAATTGCCTACAATCAGGTTCAGTGTGAGGAGATATTAAAGAACGGCCTTAGGCTTTCAAGAGCTAATGAAGTTCTTGTAGAGCGCTGTATCTCCGGCTGGAAAGAGATTGAGTACGAGGTAATGCGCGACAGCGCAGGAAACTGCATAACAGTCTGCAACATGGAGAATATCGATCCTGTTGGAGTTCATACAGGAGATTCAATAGTAGTTGCACCTTCACAGACACTTACTGACAAAGAGTACCAGATGCTTCGAAGCTCAGCGCTTTCAATCATAGATGAGCTGGGAATTACAGGTGGCTGTAACGTTCAGTTCGCCCTTCATCCCACAAGCTTTGAGTACTGCGTAATCGAGGTTAACCCAAGAGTATCCAGATCCTCAGCACTTGCAAGTAAGGCTACAGGATACCCTATTGCCAAGGTTGCAGCCAAGATAGCACTTGGTTACACACTTGATGAGATCAAAAATGCTATCACAGGAAAGACCTATGCAAGCTTTGAGCCGGCTCTTGACTACTGCGTTGTGAAGTTCCCAAGACTTCCATTTGATAAGTTCATCACCGCCGGAAGATACCTCACGACCCAGATGAAGGCCACCGGAGAAGTAATGAGTATCTGCACCAACTTTGAAGGTGCAATGATGAAGGCAATCAGATCCCTTGAGCAGCACGTTGACTGCCTCACAAGCTACGACTTCTCAGACCTTGATGATGATGAGCTTATGGAGCGCCTTAAGGTTGTTGATGACCAGAGAATATGGGTTATAGCAGAGGCTCTCCGCCGTGGTATCAGCCACGAGGAGATCCACAGCATCACCATGATCGACCTGTGGTTTATCGACAAGCTTCACACCCTTGTAAAGATGGAGCTTCGTCTCCTGCGAGCAGGTGAGAAGAACAGCGCCGGAAAGGGAGCAACCCTTGAGGATGCCAAAAAGATCATCACAAGCGACCTTCTTCTCGAAGCAAAGCGCCTTGAGTTCCCGGATACTGTAATCAGCCGCTTCACCAGATTCTCAGTACCTGTGTTAAAAGAGCTAAGGGATTTCTACAATATCAGGGCATCATACAAGCTTGTTGATACCTGTGCTGCTGAGTTTGCAGCTCAGACACCATATTACTACTCAGTATATAACGGACCTGACTCTGAGGATGAAGCAATGCTAAGAGAGTCCCAGGGCAAGAAAAAGATCCTGGTTCTTGGCTCCGGCCCCATCAGGATCGGTCAGGGTATTGAGTTTGACTACTGCTCGGTTCATGCCACATGGGCATTTAGAAAAGCAGGTTTTGAGACCATAATCGTAAATAATAACCCTGAGACTGTCAGCACGGACTTTGACATCGCTGACAAGCTCTACTTTGAGCCACTTACTCCCGAAGACGTCGAGAATATTGTAAGGCTGGAAAAGCCTGACGGAGCTGTGGTACAGTTTGGTGGTCAGACAGCGATCAAGCTCACTCAGGATCTCATGGAGATGGGTGTAAAGATCTATGGAACCGACGCAGAGGATGTTGATGCTGCCGAGGACAGAGAGATATTTGACCGCATTCTTGAAGAGACAGGCATCAAGCGCGCCCAGGGAGCTACGGTTTACACTGCAGAAGAGGCAAAAGAGGTTGCTAACCGTCTCGGTTATCCTGTTTTAGTCCGTCCATCCTATGTTCTTGGCGGACAGGGCATGCAGATAGCCCTTTCAGATGAGGAAATTGAGGAATTCATGGGTATCATCAACAGATATGCCCAGGATCATCCTATCCTTGTAGATAAGTACCTTCAGGGAATTGAAACTGAGGTTGATGCTGTGTGCGATGGCGATGACATAGTTATTCCGGGCATTATGGAACATATCGAGAGATCCGGAATCCACTCAGGAGATTCAATCTCAGTATATCCTGCGCAGTCTCTTTCCCAGACGGTAAAAGACACTATCGCGGAATACACAAGAAGACTTGCCAAGGCGCTTCACGTAATAGGACTTATCAATATCCAGTTCATAGCAGTTGGAGATGAGGTCTATATTATTGAGGCAAATCCAAGATCCTCAAGAACAGTTCCATACATAAGCAAGGTTACGGGCATACCGATCGTAGATCTTGCTACCCAGGTAATGCTTGGAAAGAAGTTAAAAGATCTTGGATATACTCCGGGACTTCAGAAGGAGGCAGAGCATATTGCCATCAAGATGCCTGTATTCTCCTTCGAAAAGATAAGAGGTGCCGAGATCAGCCTTGGACCTGAGATGAAGAGTACAGGTGAGTGCCTTGGAATCAGTAAGAGCTTTAATGAAGCTCTTTATAAAGCCTTCCTTGGCGCAGGTGTAAACCTTCCAAAGCACAAGCAGATGATCATTACCGTAAAAGACGCTGATAAGGGTGAAGTGATCGAGATTGCCAGAAGATATGAGAAGCTTGGTTATATCATTTACGCTACAAGATCTACAGCCGAGACTCTTAATGATAATGGTGTTAAGGCGAGAAAGATAAATCGTATCAATCAGGAATCACCTACGGTCATTGACCTTATACTTGGCCACAAGATCGATCTTGTAATCGACACCCCTACCCAGGGAAGAGATAAGACAAGAGATGGCTTCATTATCCGTAGGACAGCCATAGAGACCGGCGTGAATGTTATTACTGCGCTGGATACGGCAAGAGCTCTGGTGACAAGCCTTGAGTGCTCTGCTAACGAGGAAAACCTCGAATTAGTTGATATAAGTAAGGTGTGATTTTATATGTCCAAAGAAATATATAAAAATCCTTTGAGCCGAGAGGAGGAAGTAACGGATCTGGTTCTTGAAGGGGATGCAGACATTTCTTTTGCAGAAGAGGCGTTATGCCTAAATACCGATGAAGAGGCTGTGCTCTGGTGTGAAAAGGCATGTCCTTCAGATGTCAGGATAGACTGGGAGTTTAGACCCTTAAAGGATTCAGGGGCAGCTATGCTTCATTTTGCAGCCAAGAATACGGGAGTGATAAATGAGTTTATTCTTTCATATTATGTAAGGAACACTCCGGGAGAGAGGTCTTTTCACACATGTAAGCTCTACAAGAACAGCATGGAGAATCTGGTGTACACAAGCGCTGACCCAATGGCTGGAGGAGGGGAAGGAAGCTGGTATTACATGTCTGTGGTAAAAAGGGGCAAGGATGTCTTTTTCGGAATTAATAATCTTGAGGTTATGCATTACCATGATGACGGGATTAGCTTTGGAGATTTGCTTACAGGCGGCATTATTGGCTTTGGACAAAGCAGTGGAACTTGTGCAATGTACAGAAATTTTAAGGTGACCTGGATATGAAGATATTAGTTATTAACGGACCGAATTTAAATTTCCTGGGAATAAGGGAAAAGGCAGTTTATGGCAATCAGGACTATGACTATCTCTGCAATCTGATACGTGACAAGGCAGCAGCTGATGGAGATGAGGTCTCCTGCTACCAGTCCAATCACGAGGGAGCGATAATTGACAGGCTCCAGGAGGCTTACAGTGACGGAACGGATGGGATTGTAATTAATCCCGGGGCATACACCCATTACAGCTATGCCATTCATGATGCGCTAAAAAGCCTTGAAAATATCATAAAGGTTGAAGTTCATATTTCTGATATACAGTCCAGGGAAGAGTTCAGAAAGGTCTCTGTGACTGCGCCTGCTTGCCATCATCAGATCTATGGTCATGGTCTTGATGGATATCTTGAAGCAATGGACTTCATACATTCTCAAAAAAATAGTTGAAAAATTGCAATTGATAGTTTAAACTTAATTAGTTGTTTGAGTAATGTTTTTTAGGAGGAATACTTTATGATTTCTGCAAGTGATTTCAGAAATGGTGTAACCATCGAGATCGATGGCAACGTATGTCAGATTATTGAATTTCAGCATGTTAAGCCTGGTAAGGGCGCTGCTTTTGTAAGAACCAAGCTCAAGGACATCATCAACGGCGGTGTTAAGGAGACAACCTTCCGCCCTACTGAGAAGTTCCCTGCAGCAAGAATTGATAAGAAGGATATGCAGTATCTCTATCAGGATGGCGATATTTTTAACTTCATGGATACAGAGACCTATGAGCAGATCGGTCTTACTTCAGACCAGATCGGCGATTCTCTCAAGTTTGTTAAGGAGAATGAGACATGTAAGGTTATGTCCTACAACGGAAATGTATTCGCTGTAGAGCCACCTATGTTCGTAGAGCTTGCTATTACAGAGACAGAGCCCGGATTCAAGGGTGATACAGCAACAGGCGCTACAAAGCCTGCAACTGTTGAGACAGGTGCAAACGTAGCAGTTCCTCTCTTTGTAAATGAGGGAGATGTTATCAAGATTGATACCAGAACAGGCGAGTATCTTTCAAGAGTATAATTAATGACAGCGTAACCATATCTGACACGTATTTTCAGTCATAATTTTAATAGAAACGAATTGTAAGACAATAGAGAACTACTTTTTTGAACTTGAGTAGGATTCTATTGTCTTTTTTGTCTTTCAAAAGAGAGGAGAAGATATGGATATTAAGGAATTTGGGATGCTGCTTACAGAAGAAATGAGAAGCAGATTTGGGAAGGAATACATAATTGAATACAAAGAGGTAATTAAAAATAACAGAGTACCCTACCATGCGGTTGTGGTGCATAAGCTGGGACTTAGCATTGCGCCGACAATTTATATTGAATCTTATTATGAAATGCTCCAAAGGGGTGTGACCATGGCAAAAATCACAGATCAGATAATGATGCTGTACAGGGAGAGCATGCCCTCTAAGGAGCCGGATGTATCTTTTTTTACGGATTTTGCAAAGGTGGCAGAGCATCTTTCGTTTAAACTTGTAAATTACGCCAAAAATAAGGAAAGGCTCAAAGAGATTCCCTACAGGAAATTTGAGGATCTTGCTCTTGTGCCGATCTGCATTTTAAATGACAGCACTTTCGGAAGCGGAACTATTACCATAAGCTATCAGCATATCAGACTGTGGGAAATATCCGTGGATGAATTGTGGGAGAATGTCATTGAGTATTCTCCAAGTAACAACCCCATAAGTATTAAGTCAATCGTAGAGAGCATAGGCAGAAATCGCATACTTGTAGATGAAAATGAAACAATTCCCGGTATTTTGAATGATATCCTGGTGATTTCCAACAAAAGCGGGGTGAACGGAGCAGGGGGAATTCTTTATCCCGGGGTTCTTAAGCAGATTTCGGATTATATCGAAGGCGATTTTGCGGTGATACCTTCCTCCATCCACGAGTGTATAGCTATGCCTTTATATGGGGATGCCAATGAGAATATCTGGTTATCAAGAATGGTGAAAGAGGTTAATGGCTCAGTAGTTTCCGAGGAAGAAATCTTAAGTGATAATGTCTATATTTACCGAAGGAATGAGGGCAAACTTCGAATTTACGCATAAATTGGACATTGGAGGCTCCTTGTGGTATTATATTCGGGTACGCTTGTGCACCCGTAGTCTAATGGATAAAACGTAGGCCTCCGACGCCTTTGATGCAGGTTCGAGTCCTGTCGGGTGCATATTTTTAGAGAAGTTTATAGGTTCGCAGGAACCTTTTAGGTATTGATTTTTTCGATAACTGCGCGTTGGGGACGTGCATTACCGATGGCTATGTAATATTGAATTGAGGTTATAATGAGGAAGAAAAAGAATAATACTTATTCGTTCAGAAATGCGAATAAGAGTTTTTTTGCGATACTTGGAGATAATAAAAAGTATCTGATGCCTGCCGTTTTAGTTGTGGCTGTTATCATAACAGTAGCAATTGCTCTCGGCGCCAACAGGCGCGCTGCTCAGATGGCTGTGGCTGATGTGGAAGCCGATCTGGCTGCTACAATAGAAATCCCTGAAATGACAATGGAAGAAAATGCTTTTCCCGAAGTGAATGCTCTTTTGGAAAAATACTATAAGGCATCTGCTGAAGGAGATGGCGATACCATAAACTCCATCTATACGGGACTTGAGGAGACAGAACTTCTCAAGGCGATTGCAGCTTCGGATTATATTGAGAGCTACATGAATATTAAGGTTTATACCAAGCCGGGACCTGTGAGCGGAAGTTATGTTGCTTATGTCTATAATGAAGTTAAGCTGTATGATTATCCTGATCCGGTGCCGGGACTTGAGACCTTCTATATCTGTACTGCAGAGGACGGCTCTCTTTATATTAATGGTGATATTGCGGATTCCAATGAGATTGAATATCTTAAGCAGGTCAATGTGCAGGCGGATGTTATCGATCTTAATAACAAGGTCGCTACCATTTATAATGAAATGGTAAATTCTGATCAGGAACTTGCCGAACTTCTTTTACAAATGCGCTCGGGACTGCAGGTTTCAGTGGGAGAGGCGCTGGCTACTTCAGAGGCTTCCATGGCAGCTTCCGCAGAAGAGGGTGAATCAAAGGCTGAAGATGAAGCGTCGGCAGGTGAGTCATCAAATACTATGACGACCCATACCATAAGAGCAACCGATGTAATCAATATCAGAAAATCCGACAGTGAGACTGCTGACATTCTGGATAAGACAACCAAAGGGCAGGAATTCAAGCAGCTTGAAGCTCTTGCAAACGGCTGGAGTCGCATAGAATATAAGGGCGGAGTTGCCTACGTTAAGACTGAGTTTTTCGAGGTAGTTGGTGAAGAGACTATTACATTGGAAGCAGAAGGTGGAGATGAGAACACCGAAACTCAGACCACTGAGACAAACAGCAGCACGGTTTCATCCACGGAAACCGGCAAGATGACAGTATCTGAGACAGTCCGTATGAGAAAGAGTCAGAGCACCGATGCGGATATTATAACAATGATCTATGCCGGAAGTACTGTAAATGTAGTTGAACAGTATGCTAACGGTTGGGCCAAAATAGAATATAAGAATAATACCGGTTATATTAAATCAGAATTTCTGAAGAAATGATAATGAGCGGAGAGATTACATTACTGTTTATGTCAGAAACAGTGATTGAACAGTAAATCGTAAGTCTTTTGCAGGAGGATATAATTCATGTTCGGAAAGACAAAAGTTGCAATCATGGGGACCGGCAGAATTGCAGGAATAATGGCTGATACCTTAAAGAGGATGCGAAATGCCACCTGTTATGCGGTAGGCTCCAGAACACAGGAAAGTGCTCAAAGATTTGCTGCGGAATATGGCATTCGAAAGGCATACGGATCCTACGCCGAGCTGGTGAGCGATCCTAAGGTGGATCTTGTATATGTTGCCACACCGCATTCTGAACATTTTGAGAATGTTAAACTGGCATTGTCTGCCGGCAAAGCTGTAATCTGTGAGAAGGCTTTCATGCTTAACGAGGAGCAGGCGAAAACTGTTTTTGAGCTTGCTCAGAAGCAGGGAGTGCTGGTTACTGAGGCTATGTGGACCAGATACATGCCCATGAGAAGAAAGCTTAATGAGCTTTTGGCCAGCAATGTCATCGGTACTCCCACAATGCTTACTGCGAATCTGGGATACAGCATCGCTGATAAGGAAAGAATCAACAGGCCTGAGCTGGGCGGAGGAGCACTTCTTGATCTTGGAGTTTATACTCTGAATTTTGCTTCTATGGTCTTTGGAAATGATGTCACAGAGATACCATCTATCTGTTCTTATAACAATCTTGGAGTGGATATGCAGGATAGCATCACTCTAAGATATCGTGACGGCAAGATGGCTGTCCTCAATGCGACTGCCATGGCTGTCAGTGACAGAAACGGTGTTATTTACGGCAGCAAGGGCTTCATTGTTGTGGAAAATATCAATAACATAGAGTCCATTGCTGTTTATGACAATGAATACAGGAAAATTGCTTATTATAAGAGACCTAAACAGCATACCGGTTATGAATATGAAATTGAAGCTTGTATTAAGGCGATGTCTGAGGGATGGCTGGAATGTCCCGAGATGCCTCATTCCGAATCTCTTAAGATGCTCAATATGATGGACTTTATTAGAAAGACCAACAATATAGTTTTCCCGGGGGAGAAAAGGTCTTATGCACCTTTTGCCGCGCCTGACATTTCTGTACAGTCAGATCAGAGTAATGCTACAGTGAGCACTACAGTTAACACTACAATTAACACCCCGGAGGAAAGTCCGGTGGATACGGAACAATCGGAAGTGGCTGTTACGGATTATTCGGCCCATGCGGAGAGCTCCTATCAGGTGGAAGAAGAGCAGTAACAAGTTTCTGTGGGTTTTGTTAATTTTGAACAAAAGATTATTTGAATACTTGAGTATTTTAGTGCAATAAAGTCTCTTGCACTTTAAATGGTTAAAGTATATAATAACCATCAGCAGTGATGTCTGCGCAATGGGGCGTAGAGACCTTTAGTCTCTTACGCCCTTTTTATATTTATTCTTTTTAAATATTTTGTTTGTACCGGCAGGTACGGGAAGGAGAACCATGTCATACGTTGACGAGATTTACAATTATGTAGTTGAGAAAAACCCGGCACAGCCTGAGTTCCATCAGGCAGTTAAAGAGGTACTTGAGTCCCTCAGAGTTGTAATTGAGGCAAATGAAGACGAGTATCGTAAGGATGCACTCCTTGAGAGACTTGTAACTCCTGAGAGACAGATTCTTTTCAGAGTACCGTGGGTTGATGATAAGGGACAGGTTCAGGTTAACAACGGATTCAGAGTACAGTTCAATTCAGCAATCGGACCTTACAAGGGAGGACTTCGTTTCCATCCTTCAGTAAACCTTGGAATCATCAAGTTCCTTGGTTTCGAGCAGATCTTCAAGAATTCACTTACAAGCCTTCCTATCGGCGGCGGTAAGGGTGGTTCTGACTTTGATCCTAAGGGCAAGTCAGACAGAGAGGTTATGGCATTCTGCCAGAGCTTCATGACAGAACTTTACAGACATATCGGAGCTGACACAGACGTTCCTGCAGGTGATATTGGTGTAGGCGGACGTGAGATCGGATATATGTACGGACAGTA
>JAEEGL012019160.1_pt1 | contig 24037 bp, 22 predicted proteins | sample 9134231 | NCBI WGS metagenome assembly JAEEGL01 (sample SAMN16246548, study PRJNA631951) | gut metagenome | biome: gut microbiome; feature: rumen; material: fiber-attached | host: Bos | place: Iran: Karaj | collected 2018-10
CCTCCTCAGTGCGTGTCTCAGAGGACTTTTCTGGACGGTTGAGACGCGCACTGGGGAGGACACTTTCACAACCTTCATAAAAAAAACGAGCAAGAGCTTTCACTCTTACTCGTTTCAAATTGCTTATATTACGTAATCGTAACAATCGTCTGAACCTACAAGACTGTCAAGTCTGATTCCTCGGAAATAATCCACTATCAGCTTCTCGAAATTTTTCCAGATATCGAGAGTCTTGCAAGCTGCAGCACGCGGGCATGTATTTACTTCTGTTTCAAGACATGAAACCGGAGCAAACGAACCCTCGGTTATCTTGAGAATATCATACAGCGTGTACTCTTCAGGCTGTTTGGTAAGTCTGTATCCACCCTTCTTACCTCTGAGTCCTACCAGAAGTCCCGCCTTCACAAGTGATGCTACGATAGCTTCAAGATATTTCTCAGATATGTCCTGTCGCTTTGCGATATCGGTAAGCGGAATATATTCTCCGAAACCATGCTCCGCAAGGTCGATCATTACACGTATTGCATATCTACCTCTCGTTGAAATCTTCATTCTTTCCCCCTGCTTTAGTTAGTAAAGAGCGGAGTAGAAAGATATCTGTCTCCTGAGTCAGGAAGCAGTACTACAATATTTTTTCCCTTATTCTCAGGACGCTTTGCAAGTATTGAAGCAGCCTTAAGTGCTGCACCAGATGAAATACCTACAAGGATACCTTCGCTTACCGCAAATGACTTTCCTTCTTTAAATGCATCCTCGTTCTCTATTGCTATAACTTCGTCATAAACCTTTGTGTTAAGTGTATCAGGAACAAATCCTGCGCCGATTCCCTGGATCTTATGAGGACCGGCCTCACCCTTTGAAAGAACAGGGCTTGTTGCAGGCTCAACAGCTACAACCTTAACATCCGGATTCTGTGACTTGAGGTACTCACCAACACCTGTAAGTGTTCCACCAGTACCAACACCTGCTACAAATATATCAACCTTGCCGCCTGTCTGCTCCCAGATTTCAGGACCTGTAGTCTTTCTGTGAACCTCAGGATTTGCAGGATTAACAAACTGTCCGAGGATGATAGAGCCCTCTATCTCCTTATTGAGCTCCTCAGCCTTAGCGATGGCTCCCTTCATACCCTTTGATCCTTCTGTAAGTACAATCTCTGCACCATATGCTTTAAGAAGATTTCTTCTCTCAACACTCATTGTATCAGGAAGTGTAAGGATTGCATGATAGCCCTTAGCTGCTGCTACTGCTGCAAGACCAATTCCTGTATTACCTGAAGTCGGCTCTATAATAGTAGCGCCCGGCTTAAGTGTTCCCTTCTTCTCTGCATCTTCTATCATAGCAAGTGCAATTCTGTCCTTAACTGATCCTGCAGGATTAAGATACTCAAGCTTTGCAAGGATAACTGCATCTGTTACCTCAGCTGCTGCTGCATATCTGTTAAGTTTAAGTATCGGTGTCTTTCCTATAAGCTCCAGTGAGCTTTCCTTAATGTCGCTCATTATTAGTTCCTCCTATATATCAATTTTTAATTTCCTACTAAACACATAGGATTATAACATATAAAAAAATCATAATCAATATCTTTTTAATTAAATATAATACATGTCCTTCGGAAGCACTCTTGCCAGGAACTCTCTGGTCCTATCTTCCTTAGGTGATACAAGGATTTCAGAAGGTTTTCCCTCTTCTACAACATAGCCGCCATCCATGAATACAATCTTGCTTGCCACCTCTTCGGCAAAGGAAATCTCATGGGTTACAACTATCATTGTAATTCCCTTCCTGGCTACCTTCTTTATCAGCTCGAGCACCTCGCCTACAAGTTCCGGATCCAGAGCTGATGTTGGCTCATCGAATAATATTACCTCCGGATTAAGAACTACCGCTCTTGCGATTCCTACTCTCTGCTGCTGTCCACCTGAAAGTTCTGACGGATATGCATCCTTCTTATCCAGGACTCCTACCCACTCAAGTGCCTCAAGTGCTCTTTCTCTCGCTTCCTTCTTCGGAACCTTTCTTGCCACCACCAGTCCTTCCATTACATTTTCAAGAACTGTCTTATTTGTAAAAAGATTATAGTTCTGAAACACGAAAGCCATATTCTTTCTAAGTTCGTTTATATCTTTTTTCGAAGCCTTCTTCAGGCTTACTGTTTTCTCTCCCAGAACAAGAGTTCCTTCATCCGCTCTTTCAAGAAAGCTGATGCTTCTCAGAAGTGTCGTCTTACCGGAGCCCGAAGGGCCGAGTATTACCACAACTTCTCCATCCTCTATCTTCAGGGAAACATCTTTAAGAACATCAAGATTCTTAAAGCTCTTCTTTACGTTTTTTATCTCAAGCATATCCTTCCTCCATTACAGAGCTCTTTTATATCTGGTCGCAAACTTCTCGATTCTCTTTATGATAAGCTCTACAAAGAAGATGAATACAACATAAACAAAGAATGCATCTATATACATTTCCAGATATTTTGTTGTCATGCCTCCTATAATCTTGGCTTTTCCCATTACCTCCGTAACCGACATTGTGAAAGCCAGTGAAGTAGACTTGATCACGTCGACGATTACATTTCCGAGAATCGGCAGCGCAACCGTGAGCGCCTGCGGAATAATTATTTCCCTGTATATCTGCCATTTACTGAGACCTACCATATATCCGGCTTCCATCTGTCCTTTATCTACAGACAGTATGGACGATCTTACCGCTTCCGTCAGAAATGCGGTCGCGGAAAGCGATATTGCCACATATGCATACCAGATCGGATCGATATCATAAATATTGACATCTTTTCCGAGATACTGAAATAAATTGTTCAGCCAGTACGGAACCAGTGCATATATAACGAACATCTGAAGCAGCATCGGTGTTCCTCTTATTACGGACAGATACAGTCTTACTATCTGTGTAAGCACCGGAACCTTCTTGAGTTCCACCGCCGCAAAAAGAAATGATAAGGGAAGCGCGATGAGAAGTGCTCCTATGGTAAGTTTTATCGTAACCGGAAGGAAAGAAGCGATAGTCCAAAAATTCTCGAACATCTGTTTTGTATCTAACATCAGCTCTCCCTCCTCTTAAGTTTTTTATCTCTGAGAGCCTTCTCCCAGGCCTTGAATAACTTCTCAAGGATAAATGTCAGCGGCCAATATATCAGGGTTAATGCAAGATAAAGTTCAAAATTATATATATTTGCTTTAAGACCGCTGAGATACATTCCGCGTCCCAGAACATCATGAAGCCCTATGGTATAGGCAAGTGCTCCTTCCTTCAGCATAAAGATGAATATGTTGCCCAGATTCGGAAGAGCAACTATAAATCCCTGCGGAAAGATAATTCTTCTGATTGCCGTAACCGGTGTAAGTCCCACCATGACCGCTGCCTCGTACTGTCCCTTCGGAACAGACAAATATGCCGTTCTTATTATCTCGGACATTGACGAACCCAGCAGAAGCGAGAAGGTTACTATCACGTAAACCAGTGTACTTACCGCACTCATATCGACGGAGAACTTCGTCTTCATCAGAAGCGGCAGTCCGTAATAGATTATGAAAAGAAGAACTATTGACGGAACCGACCTGAGTATGGTCACATACGCACTTCCGATTCCGCGAAGCACCTTCTTCTTTGACAGTCTCAGCATAGCTATGCCGAGACCGATCAAAAAACCAAAGAATATAGAGCCGACAACATATATCAACGTTACCGATAAGTACGGCAGAACCTTGATTATAAAATCTATAAAAATGTCCCACTTAAAAGGTCTCATATTGTCACTCCATTACCATTTATTTTCAGCTTTCGACATTCCTCAGAATGCGAGAACTACTACTCTGAGTCATACTGAAATGCATCGTATCCGTAGAACTCTGTTGAAAGCTTGCTGAGAGTTCCGTCTTCACGAAGAGTTCCGAGAACACCGCTTATAGCATCTGCAAGTTCCGGCTCATCTTTTCTTACTACAGAATATGTATATACGGAACGGCAATCATAGAAATCAAGCTGTGCATCATAATCATGAAGCTCACCTGACTCAGCTGTTACTAACTGTTCATAGTAGTTCTTTGGCCATACCGAGAAATCATATCTTCCTTCTGCTACCCATCCGAGTGAGTTCATGAAGGCATCCGCACTATCTGTAGCTTCAAGGTTGATCTGGTTATCAGGATTCTCTTCATTGTACTTATATACAACATAGTACAGTCCGTCACCTGCAAGGATTGGTGAAAGCTTATATCCTGCTGTAGCAGCGCTTGCGAAATCTGTAACGCCTTCTGTACCCTTCTTAACGATGATACCTACAAGTGATGCTCCGATAGGATTCTCTGGAAGAGCATAAGCCTCATCTCTGTCCTTTGTATAGAAAGCATTTGAAAGAACTACATCATACTTTCCGGCACTGAGACCTGCGTACTCCGCATCCTGTGTACCTGCAAGTTCAAACTCGAACTCATACTCAGGAAGAGCCTCATCGACAAGCTTCATAACCTCAATCTCATATCCTGTAAGATTTCCGTTCTCATCCTCATATGCAAGAGGGAAAGCGTTGGTCTGCCAAGCAACCTTAACAGTTGTTACATCACCTGCTGCCTCTGTTGCAGCTTCTGTAGCTTCGCCTTCTGTTACTACTTCTGTAGCTGCTTCTGTTGGTTCAGCCTCAGCTGATGTTGCAGGCTCTGCTGTTGTGCCCTTACTTCCGCAGCCTGTTCCCGCAAGTGAAAATGTAAGTGCAAGTGAAAGGGCTGCTGTTTTTCTAATAAGATTCTTAAGTTTCATTTTATATATCCTCCAAAAACTAATTCTGAGGACCATCATCCAGTCTTTGTTCAAATTCTATTATCTTCTCTACTGCCTCGCCGAGTTCCATATTTGTTTCGAGGCATTCGAAGTTATATCTCGCAAGAACACGCTGAGGATGCGGTCCGATTTTACTTACCAGCAGATATTTACAATCCTTTAATGCTTCTGCCGTAAATGTTACTCTTCCTTCATCACGTCCCCAACATCGTGTATCTCCCGTTGTTTCTACGCCCGGGAAGTTAAGTTCCTGGACTCTTTCAATAGTCCAGGTCTTATCTTCCATATTGACTTTTATAATTCTATATACGTCTGCAAATCCAAAGTGCGTATCTACTCTTTCTCCGTCTTTGGATGCAGCGGCTATCTTAAAGTCTTTCATATCAATTACCTATCTGACGTGCGACCTCTCCTAGTGATCTGCGTGTGTTGTATTTGTTATCATACCGTCTGCGAAGAGTCCGCTGTATATGTCTTCAATAAGTGTGAGTCCGCCGTTATATCCCACATAACTCTTATTCAGAATGACTCTGTCCGTAACAGGAAGTGACAATCTCACAAGTATGCTTTCATTCTTGGATGTAACCAGTTCCTTATCCCAGCTGCTTCCCAGAACCACGGAACGAACTCCGCTCTCTGTAAGCTTTGCCTCGATATCATTCTGGATTACCTTGTTATCTCCCTCGAAGACGATATTTCCGTCATACCTTTCATCAATTTCTTTAAGTAAGGACTCTACGGCTTCCTTATTCTTTGAATCCGGGTTATCTATCTCATAGAAGCCCTTCGGTGTGAAGCCCAGCTCCTCAATAAGGAACTTGCTTGCTCCGATTCCGTATGCACTGTCTGCTACAGTGTAAAGATGATATGGGAGGTAACATCCGAAGTCTGATACCAGATCTCCGAAAGATACAAAATAATCCTTGTATCTCTTCTCCTCTTTTGCGATGAATCTTTCAACATTTTTCTTATCCAGACCTGCGAATTCGCCGACCTGTCTCAGGAATCTGCCTGTCTCCTTAAGTCCCACCGGAAGTACCGGTATATGTAAGTAAGGAGTCTTATATATCTTCTCCAGCTTCTTTGCGGTTGAAAGTCCTACCCAAGGTGAAAGCACCAGGTTGAACTCCGCATTCGGAATATTCATCCACTCCTTGAAGCCGTTGCTTGAAGATCCGTAAAGGATATTGGCCTTGAGGCCGATACCTTCAAGAAGTCTCTTTATCTCTTCGAGATCACCTCTCCAGTAAGGATCCTGGAACGGAACTACCGAGAATACATTTACAAGTCCCTTTTCTACATTTGCCTTAGGAACTTCATAGGAAATGTACTGATCGATGATCGCATTTACAACCAGCTCATGTCCCGCATAGTTATTGCCTCTGAAACCGGCTGTATCAACGCCGACTATAGGATACCCTTCATCAGCAAACTCACATGCTACCTGCTTTACATCATCACCGATTATTCCGGCCGAACATCCGGCAAGTATTACATACAAGTCACCGTTCATAACCTTAAGGGTTCCTTCTACGGTTGCTCTGAGTTTTCTCTCACCACCGAAGATAACCTCCGACTGGGTTGAGTTTGTACAGGATATCTGTCCGCCTCCTGCATAGCCTTCACCCTGATAACCCGCACCGTTTCCGAGATATGAGAACTGTCTTGATGCACATCCCGGACCTGCATGTACGATAGGGATACCTTTACTTATAGCAAGCACAGTCTGCAAGCCGCCCAATGCACAGGAGAATTTTGCCTGTTCTATTAAATGACTCATTCTGTTGCTCCTTTCTCAAAGTAGAATGGATCTTCCTGCTCTCTCCACCACTTGGAGTACGGGAACTCGTTATACTCCGCAAGAGTATTAAGTATTCCCTTTGTTTCGATAAGAGCCAGAAGTCTTTTACCTGTTGTGATTATGCCGTCATATCCGGCGCTTATGTTTGTCTCTCCTTCAAGAAGACTCGGAATTCCAAGCTTTCCTCCGAGGATAGTCATGTTCATGTGTCTTACGATCATGACATCCGGTTTAAGCTTCTCAAGTATCTTGAGTACCTGATACGGCTGCTTGTTACATACGGAGAAGTTTTCTATCTCTCCTGTCTTCTCAACAAGAGCTCCGAGAGTATCCTCTGTTCCGTCCGCATCCGCATGCATATCGTGATGCAGAGTAGTCATACCGACTATCTCCATTCCGAGATCCGCAACAACGCTTCCGACGTTATGTGCATAAGCATCTCCGGCAAATACATATATCTTCTTGCCTGCAAGCTGCTTTCTCAGCTTCTCGAGTTCAGGAGCAATTCTCTTATGCTCTGATTCGATGACCTCTTCTACCTTATCTTCGGTTCCCGTGTACTTGGCTACTTCTCTGAGCCAGTTGTCTGTCCAGCTGATACCGAACGGAGCCGGTGACTTAACCTTTGGTACATCGAATTCTGTTTCGAGCACGCTTGATACATAAGTACCAAGAGTCTCACATATATGAGTTGAACATGCCGCTTCCGGCATTCTCTTAATCTTTTCAACATCAGCAAGAGGAACAAGGTAGTTAGGCTTAAGACCCAGCTTACCGAGAAGCGGTGTGAAAGTATCACTTCCGAGGAAGTTGAATACATTTACCAGCTTCTTGTTCTTCTCAGGCTGCTTCTCAACAAGCTTCTTCAGTATTCCGTGATATGCTGCATCGAATCCCGATGACCATATCTTTGACTTGAAGCCTTCGCAGAAGATCGGGATAATAGGGATTCCGAGTTCTTCCTGCATATCGATTGCAACACCTTCAATATCATCTCCGACGATACCTGCCGCACATGAAGAATGTACGAATATAGCTGAAGGATTAAATCTTCTCTTTGCTTCATTTATAGCTTCTCTCAGCTTGCTTACTCCGCCGTATACCGTATCCTTCTCGGAAATGTTACTACATATAACTCTTACTTTATCAGGCTCTTCGCCACGCTCTATAGCAGAGTTTCTGAACTGTGTATCATTAAGCGGTGTGTTGGCAAAACATCCCATAGGCGAATGCACAACTACTGCAGCATCTCTTACGAAGTATGTGATGGTTGCGGCTGTCATCTGTGCACAGTCGCTGCACTGGCTGTAACTTCTTTCTTTACAAGCAAAGTTTTCTGTTCCGTGTGCCTTCGCAAGTTCGCTTGCTTTTCCCGAATAATAGATGATTGATTTCAGTCGGTTCTCTCTGATGGTAACCTCTGACTGCGCTAATCTATCGCTCATTGCCGTCCTCCCGGAATTACATTAAATCTTGTAGTCATCTGCTGTATCCATGAGACCGAACTCAAGGAGTATCTCCTCAAGTCTGTCCTGTGTCATCGGTGTAGGAATCGTGAAGTCTTCGTTATTGATAAGTGCTTCCGCAAGATTTCTGTATTCCTGTGCCTGATTTGAATCCGGCTTATATTCGATAACTGTCTTTCTGTTTATCTCAGCGTGCTGAACGAGGTTATCTCTCGGTACGAAGTACAGAAGCTTTGTTCCGAGTTCCTTTGAAAATGCACGGAGAAGATCAAGCTCTCTGTCAACATTACGGCTGTTGCAGATGATACCGCCGATTCTTACTCCACCGCTTCGAGCATACTTCTTAATACCCTTTGAGATATTGTTGGCTGCGTAAAGCGCCATCATCTCACCACTGGCTACGATGTAGATTTCCTGTGCCTTACCTTCTCTGATAGGCATTGCGAAACCACCGCAGACAACGTCTCCGAGTACGTCGTAGAATACAAAGTCGAGATCGTCTGTATATGCACCGAGGTTCTCAAGAAGTCCGATTGATGTAATGATTCCTCTACCTGCACATCCGACACCTGGTTCAGGTCCGCCACTCTCAACACATTTTGTTCCCATGAATCCCTCTCTCATGATCTGATCGAGCTTTACATCTTCACCCTCATCTCTCAGAGTATCGAGAACTGTCTTCTGAGCAAGTCCTCCGAGAAGAAGTCTTGTTGAATCAGCCTTAGGATCACATCCTACGACCATAACCTTCTTACCTGCCTCTACAAGGCCTGCTGTAAGATTCTGTGTTGTTGTGGACTTTCCTATTCCACCTTTACCGTAAATAGCAATCTGTCTCATTTTTTTGTATCCTCTTTTCTATTTCAATTATCTTATAAATTTTTTATCGTCTGTTAAAATCCGAATTAATCATCCGTGTGAAAATGTTTCTTTTATATTCACTCTTCTGAAATATATCTGATCGCCGAACTCGCTCTTTCCCGGAACTCCCACTGCATCGGCCCGGCAGTGCTGGCAGTGTCTGAATACATCTATGTATTTTCCTGCTCTTGTTCTTGCACTGTCTATCTCCGGACAAGTCGGTGCTTTCATATCTTTCAGATCCGCCTGCGGTATCAGTGGAATGATGTTATATATCTTTGCTCCCAGCTCCGCAACCGTCTTAGCTATCTCTTCTATATGATCGCCGTTTATCTCGGGAACCAGTACTGTGTTGATCTTTATCGTCGTTCCGCTGTCGGCCATCTTCTTTATACCTTTCAGCTGATTCTCTATAAGGATCTTCGCAGCTTCGACGCCTTCTATTCTTTCTCCGTGATAGATGATGAATTTATTCAGCTTAGCTTCTATCTCGGGATCGACCGCATTAACCGTGACTGTCAGTGAATCTATTCCGATTTCTATCAGCTCATCGGCTTTTTCATAAAGGAGCAGGCCGTTGGTGCTCATACACTTAAGCAGCTCCGGAAAATGTTCTTTAACTATTCTGAATGTCTCAATTGCTTTGTCAGTTGCCAGTGTATCGCCGGGACCGGCAATTCCTGCTACCTTGATGTCAGGACATTTCTTAAGTGCTTCCGTGATCACTTCAACCACATCTCCCGGCTCGATCACTGTTGATGTAACTCCAGGTCTGTCTTCTGTTTCATTGATCTGTCTGTCACAGAATGCACAGCCTATGTTACATCCGGGGCTGACGGGAAGATGTATTCTTCCTGCGTTGTTCTTCTGTCCTCCAAAGCAAGGATGAGATTGCTGCAGATTTTCATATGTATTTGCGTTCATCCTGTCTTCTCCTTTTTCATTTTCCTGTTTTTCCTATCTGTTTAGTAGGGATATTGGGAATAATACTCTTAAAGTTTGATTTCGTCAAGCCCTTTTTTTAAATTTTTTAAAATTATTTATGTTCAGGCACCTCTAAACGCCTTTACTAGGCGCTTCAGCGCCTCCTGCAAAATACTTCTCGGACAGGCCGCATTTATCCTCTGGAAGCCCCTTCCGCTGTCTCCGAAGATGCTTCCGCTGTCGAGCCACAGCCCCGCCTCGTGGATTATCTTTCTGTCTATCTCTTCATCCGAAAGTCCTGTTCCGCGGAAGTCCAGCCATATAAGGTATGTCGCCTCCGGTTTAAAAACCCTCACGTTTTCCAGGTTTTTCTCAATGAAGTCTTTCGTATAATCGATATTTGCCTGAATATAGTTCTTTACAGCATCGAGCCACTCACTGCCGTATTTATATGCAGCCTCACAGGCATATATGCCCGCAGCATTTGCCTGACTGAAGCCGAAGGCATCAACCTGCTTTCTGAATCTGTAGCGCAGCTTGTTATCCGTTATGACGATATTCGATATCTGAAGCCCCGCTATATTAAAAGTCTTTGTCGGTGATGTACAGGTGACTGTGATAGCCGATATTTCCGGACTGAGACTCGCAAAGACTATATGTTTCTTATCCCATTCAAAGTCCGCATGTATCTCATCGCTTATAACGGTAACATTATGCTTAACACATATTTCGCCTATCTTCGTCAGTTCTTCCCTTGTCCAGCTCTTACTTCCCGGATTATGAGGATTGCACAGGAAATAGAGACGGATATCATTATCCACAATCTTTCTCTCGAAATCCTCAAAGTCCAGGGTATAGCTTCCGTCTTCCGTTTCAACAAGATTACTGCTTACAACACGCCTTCCGTTATCGTTTATAACTTCGGAGAAAGGATAATATACCGGACTGTTTATAAGAACCGGGTCGCCCTTCTCACTGTAGCAGTTCACCGCCGCCGCAAGAGCAAAGACTATTCCCGGGGTTTTGATAAGATGTCTTTCGCTGGTTATATCCCAGTCATACTGAGACTTCATCCACACCTTCACAGCATCAAAATATTCCTCATCCGTCTCGGTATATCCGAATATTCCATGCTCAGCCGCTTTCTTCAGCGCATCTTCGACATAGGACGATGTACGAAAATCCATATCCGCCACCCAGAGCGGCAGAATATCCGCAGGTTTTCCTCTTTTCACCGCAAAGTCGTATTTCAGACTCTTCGTATGTCTTCGTTCGATCACTGTATCAAAATCAAGATTTCTTTCACCCATTTTTATCTCCATGTCTGCCGGCCTATTTACTTCCGCTTGCTTCACCGGCTCTGTCTATCGCATTTTCTATATCTCTTATCAGATCATCCGCATTTTCTATTCCGACCGACAGTCTGAGTATGCGGTCGGTAAGTCCGTTCTTCAGGCGCTGCTCCTCCGGAACATCCGCGTGAGTCTGGGTAATCGGATAGGTCATAAGACTCTGGGTTCCCCCGAGACTCTCCGCAAACTTTATGAGTCTGAGTTCTCCCAGTATATTCTGAGCCAGCTCCACGCTCTCACATTCAAAACTGATCATCGCTCCGAAACCTCTAGCCTGTTTCTTCATTATCTCGTGCCCCGGATGCTCCGGAAGTCCCGGATATATTACCCTTGTAATCTCCTTACGCCCCGTCATCCACTCGGCAATACGCTCTGCATTTGAACAGGCCTTATCGAGTCTGACTCCCAGTGTCTGTATGCCTCGAAGTATCAGCCAGCTGTTAAAAGGTGATAGTACCGCTCCCGTAGTCATGCTGAGATATTCCAGCCTCTCGGCTATCTTCTCATCCTTTACCACAAGGAATCCGCCCATTGCGTCATTATGACCTCCCAGGTACTTTGTACCGCTGTGAAGCACTATGTCCGCTCCCAGAAGCAGCGGATTCTGCAGATAAGGCGACATAAATGTATTGTCAACTATAAGAAGAATACCCTGACCATGGAGCTTATCGGCCAGAGCTCTTATATCCGTTATATTCATCATAGGATTGGTCGGTGTTTCTACATATACGGCTTTGGTATTATCCTTTATATGAGGGGTTATATCTTCCTCGTTCAGCTTTATGGATGTAAATTCCACGCCGTTCTTGCCGCTTATCTCACGGAAAAGTCTTATGCTTCCTCCGTAAAGATCGCTTTCCGCTATTATATGGTCACCGGGACTGAAAAGATCCATAAGTGCCGCAACCGCAGCCATTCCTGATGTATATCCGAAAGCCCGTCTACCTCTCTCAAGAGAACAGACTATATCCTCAACTCTTTCTCTTGTAGGGTTCTTGGCTCTGCTGTAATCGAAGCCTGTAGTATGTCCTATCCCCTTATGCACAAAGGTTGCAGACTGGTATATGGGAAATGACAGGCTTCCCGTATTCTCATAATTTTTCTCATCATTCTCCAGATGGAGACATCGTGTATCAATATCGTATTCCATTTTTGCATTTCCTCCATTTACCTACTGGGTTAGTAGGATTATAGAGCTTACTAATCCTTTTGTCAATACAGAAATATAAAAGAGTGCCGCAATATTTTACGACACTCTCTCCATTATCTTCTTCTGTTTTTTCTCTGCTGTTTACGGTTTTGATTTTTTGCGGATCGATCAGCCTCTTTTTCCCCGTTTTTTTCCGGCTGTTTCTTATCATCCTCGGATCGTTTTTCCGTCAGTTTATCCGTAGGTTCATCCCCTTCATCCGCATCACCTGCATCATCTGCTATGAGGATATCCGTCTTCTCATCCGGATCATCTCCCACAAGATCATCCGTATCGTCCTCAAGCCACATGATGATTGGCTCAATCTTCTCCTTTACCGGAGGCAGTTCCGGAATCTCTTCGAAAGCTTCCACCACGTTTTTGGTTTCTTCCTTCTTCCTGCCCACCAGCAGTTTATATTCTTCATCCACCATTCCCTTATCCTTCAAGATTCCATATATATACTCTCTGAGGAAAGCATATAAAACTGAAACCAGTGGAATGAAGACTACCATTCCCGTTATACCGAAGAGACTGCCTCCGACTGTAAGGGATACCAGCACCCATATTCCTGAGAGTCCTACTGAATTACCGACTACATGCGGATAGATAATATTTCCTTCGAACTGCTGTATAACTACAAATATGATAAGGAATACAAGTACCTTCACCGGATTGACCAGAAGGATAAGAATAACTCCAACCACACATCCGATGATTGTTCCTACAATAGGAACCAGTGCTGTAACACCTATCAGGAGACTTATGAGGAGTGTATACGGAATTCTGAATATAGTCATGACTATGAAGAACAGAAGTCCGATAATAATAGCTTCCACACACTGTCCTGATATAAATCCTGTAAATGTCTTGTCAGCTCTCTCACCGACTACCATCATCCAGTCTGCTGTCTTCTTCTCAAATACAGCATAGATGATCTTCTTGAACTGATCTCCCAGCTTTTCCTTCTGTACAAGTATATACAGTGAGAAGATGAAAGCGATCAGGAAATTTACGACTCCGGATACAAGTCCCGATACAGCACTTATACCTCCGGCTATTATCTGATTAATATAGTTCTTTACAAAAGTAGTTATGCTTTCCAGAATATTCTGCCAGTTAGCTGCCCAGTAATCAATCTTCTCTGTTATAACCGGATACTTTGAAAACGTATTCTCCGCCCATATGGTAACATTCTGAACACCTGCAGGTATCTGCTTTATAAGCTGTGCTATAGTATCAGCCAACTGAGGTATTACCATATAGAGCACGCATCCGATAACCAGAAATGCAATCGATATCGTAATAAATATGGCCAGTGCCCTGCGTCTTCCATGCCATTTAGGTCCCGAGAACTTATCCGGATTCTTGAAGATTCCTCTTTCAACCTTTCTCATAGGTACGTTAAGAATATAAGCTATAGCCGCGCCTACTATGAACGGGCTCATAACATGAAGCAGTTTCGTAAATACTCCATATATATCACTTAGGTTATTAAGAAGAAAATACAGCACCACCAGTATCGAACCGGAAACTATAATTCTTCTTGTTTTCTCATCTTTTAAAAATTTCATATCAACCCTCTAATGTTTAATGTCCGTTCCTATTTTCTCATATTTAACGCCTTCTTACAAGTGAGAACACGCCTCATACGTACACCTTCAGATATTCTTAATTTGTATGTAATATTTTATTTTGATAGAATAACTGCATTATGAAGAGGAAAAAACTACTTAAAATAGCAATAATACTCCTTATCATCTGCATTACTGCAGGTATAGCAGCTCTTATTTTAAATGCATATATTAAGAACCATACCAAAGGCCGTATAATCGATGCCCAGGAAGCTGCCAAACTCAACGATGTGGACTGTATCCTGGTACTTGGATGCGGAGTTAATCCCGATGGTTCTCTCAGCTATATGCTCCGTGACAGATTAAATCTGGCCTACGACGTCTATACTCTCGGTACATCCGATAAGCTGCTCATGTCCGGAGATCATGGAAAGACTGATTATAACGAAGTCCGTGCCATGAAGAACTATATGATGAATCAGGGTGTAACAGAAGAATCTGCTATATTCATGGATCACGCTGGTTTCTCCACCTATGAGAGTCTTTACAGAGCTAAAGAGATATTCGGTGCGAAGAAGATTGTGATCATATCCAACACCTATCATCTTTACAGATCTCTTTATATAGCTGAAAAGCTGGGAATTGAGGCCTATGGCGTAGGCGTAACAGATAAGTATAATGGAAAGGAATACAGAGAGTTCCGTGAAATCCTTGCACGCGACAAAGATTTCCTCAAATGCATCTTTAAACCTGAACCTACCTTCCTTGGAGAAAAGATTGATATCCACGGAGACGGAACCGTAACAGATGATGAAAAGTAAATATTCCCTGATCAGGGCATAATAAGAGCCGGGATATAATCCCGGCTCAATTAATATTACTGTTTTGCGTTTGCTTCGATTTCCTTCTTAGCAACCTCTTCAGGTGCTTGCTCATATCTTGCAAACTCATATGAGAAGACACCGCTTCCTCTTGTCATAGAATAAAGCTTTGTATCATATTCATAAAGCTCAAGATAAGGAATATCTGCAAGTATTTCATGATATCCATTTCCAAGAGGATTCATTCCGAGAACTCTTGCACGACGCTTATTCAGATCGCCCATGATATCACCTGTATACTGATCAGGTACTACAACTCTGAGAGATGCGATAGGCTCAAGGAGAACCGGACCTGCGTCCATGAAGCCCTGCTTGAAGGCCTGCTCTGTAGCAACCTTGAATGCAAGCTCTGATGAATCTACTGCATGGTAGCTTCCATCATAGAGATTAACCTTAACTCCGAGAACAGGATAACCTGCAAGAGGACCAGCCTTAACTGATTCTGCAATACCCTTCTCAACTGCAGGGAAGTAATTCTTAGGAACTGCTCCACCGACTACAGTCTGCTCAAATACATAAGGTGTATCCATATCGCCTGATGGCTCGATAATGATCTTAACGTGTCCGTACTGACCATGTCCACCGGACTGCTTCTTATACTTATACTCTGTATCAGCTTTCTTTCTGATTGTTTCCTTAAATGCAATTCTAGGACGTGAGAGTTCAATCTCAACCTTATACTTTTCAGCAAGTACGCTTCTTACAACATCAATATGCGTTCCGCTGATACCGTAGATAAGTGTCTGTCCGTTCTCACTATCATTTACATACTTAAGGGTAAGGTCTTCCATCATCATCTTTGTAAGAGCCTGAGATATCTTATCCTCTTCACCCTTATTCTTAGCTGTATACTTCAGATATACGTAAGGCTTTGAAATCTGTGCACGGATGTAAGTTACAGGAGTCTTCTTTGTTGAAAGAGTATCTGTTGTCTGGCTTACTGCAAGCTTAGCGAGAGCACCGATATCTCCTGCATGAAGTTCCTTAACTTCCTCTACCTTGCTTCCTGTGATAACATAGAGCTTTCCAATCTTCTCTTCTGTATCACGGTGATAATTGAAGAGTGTATCATCCGGCTTAAGGACACCTGAATTAACCTTTATAAGTGAATACTTTCCAATATATGGGTCAACTATTGACTTAAAGATATATGCTGACTTAGGCTTTGAGAAGTCATAATCAGCTTCAAATACTTCATTATTAGTAGTATTGATTCCTGCACATTTACACTTATCAGGACTTGGGAAATACTTGATGATATCAGCCATCAGAGTATACATACCTCTTGCCATTGTATTGGATCCCATAAGTACAGGAACAACTGAACCGTCACATACGCCTACACGAAGTGCTGAACGGATCTCATCATCTGAGAAGGTATCTCCTTCAAAAAATCTTTCCATAAACTCTTCACTGGTCTCAGCAACTGCTTCAACAAGTGCATCACGACAGATATTGAGGTTTTCATATGAATAATCCGGTACATCAAACTTATCAACTGTACCCTTGTCATTCCATCTCTTTGCCTTCTGCTGAATAACATTTACATATCCGACAAACTGCTCATTCTCACGGATTGGAAGATGGAAAGGAGCAATTCTCTTGCCATACATTTCCTGCAGCTTCTGAACTACTTCTCTGAAGCTGGCCTTGTCATCATCCATACCTGTTACGAAAACCATTCTCGGAAGTTTCTTCTTCTCACATGCTTCCCACGCACGTACAGTTCCTTCTTCGATTCCGGTCTTTCCTGATACAACGATGATAGCGGCATCGGCTGCTGATACAGCTTCCTCAACCTCACCTACGAAATCAGGATAACCAGGTGTATCCAGCAGGTTTATCTTATACTCTTCCCAAGGAACAGGAACCACTGTGGTCTTCAGAGAAATCTTTCTCTTGATCTCTTCCTTGTCATAATCACTTATCGTATTACCGTTCTCGACTGTTCCCATACGATTAGTAAATCCGGCCAGATAAGCAATGGCTTCAACAAGTGAAGTCTTGCCACAACCCCCATGTCCCAAAAGGACAACATTACGGATCTTATCCGTGGTAAATACGTTCATGCTAACTACCTCCATAATATTGTTGTTTTTGCCTTAATTTGATAATCCCCAATATCTTTTCAAAGACATGTCACTATTATATCAGAAATTAGCCCTACTGAATACGAATAATTCAGAAAAATTTAAAAAAGTGGCAGAAATTGTCTGCCACTTCTATACAAATCCATTATATTATCTTTTTTCTCTATGCTTTTAATGTTCCCGGAATCTTATTATCCTTCGTCGGAGCATCCTTGGAATATATTATCTTCAGAATAACCGGTGTAAGTATGGAGCTGCATATGATAAGAAGGATAACAGATGTAAAGTATCTGCTGTCCATAAGTCCTACTGCAAGTCCCTTCTGTGACACAATGAGAGCAACCTCTCCTCTTGTCATCATTCCAACTCCGATCTTAAGTGTATCCCTGCCCTTAAAGCCTAATGCTCTTCCTGCTAGGCCGCATCCTACGATCTTCGAAAGCATACCCGTAAGTACAAATGCCAGAGAAAACAGAAGTATACTCATATCAAGAGTCTTTATATTTGTCTGAAGACCTATACTTGCGAAGAATACCGGTCCGAAAAGCATGTATGAGTTAACATCCATCTTTCTGTCGATATACTTGGAATCATCTAATGAACTAAGTATAATACCTGCCACATAAGCTCCGGTAATATCTGCCACACCGAAGGTTTCCTCTGCCAGATAAGAAAGCGTAAATGCAAGAGCAAGTCCAATGATAGGAATTCTTCTTGTATGAGGATGCTTCTTATCTACTATCTTAAGTACTCTGTATATTCCATATCCCACAACAGCCGAAAGAATAAAGAACAGAGCTGTTTTCACAACTACCATTCCAATGGAATTAGAAGGATCCTTAAAGGATATAACCATTGTAAGCACAAGAATACCGATAACATCATCGATTATGGCTGCACTGAGAATAGTGGTTCCTATCTCATCTGACAGCTTTCCTAATTCCTTAAGTGCCTGTACTGTAATACTTACAGATGTAGCTGTAAGAATGGTTCCTATATAAACAGCTTTAAGAAAGTCCTCCGTTCCCGGTGCTGAGAAACCATAGAAACACATGAACAGAACTGTTCCACTTATAAGAGGAACAAAAACTCCCGCACATGCTATTACTGTAGCTTTAAACCCTGTTCTCTTAAGCTGTTTGATATCTGTTTCCAGGCCGGCACTGAACATAAGCATGATTACACCTATCTCAGCCATTCCTGCCAGAAAATCAGATTCGCTCATCAACTTGAGGAAACTTGGTCCAAGAATAAGTCCTGCAATTATCTCACCTACAACCTGTGGTGCCTTAAGCTTTCTTGCGATAAGTCCGAAGAACTTTGCAAATACAATAATAATTGCAAGTTGAATAAGAATCTGCTGGGTATCCATTACATCATCTCCAAATCATATTATGATATCCCCCTCAAACACTCTCTCCTAAGTGTTCAACTCAGCATCTTACTCTATAACTTGCATTTTGTCCACAAGGAATTACCCTAATTTTTGTAGGATTTTTAATCTTCCGAATTTCCGCACATCTTTATGCCTCCGTAGTCTGCGCTTCCACAAACCACCTGTTATTCCCCTCATAATATACATGACTGCTGTGTCCGTCTATTATACAGGTATATCTGAGTCCTCTTCCTCCGGCGGCAAGACAAGCAGCATATCTTATGTCAGTAACTCTCTGGATCTCATACAGACTTCCGTCCCGCCATCTGAGACTCTTAGGAATTATATCGCCGTTCCGCGTAAATACAGCGTCAACCTCTACATACACCTTGGCCCTGCCACAGGGTTCGATGACGTCATTCATGGTCCTGCCTCCTTTCTCAGCACTGTTACAGAGTACCTTTCTTCCGGCTCTGCACACTCCTTGCGCTGTCAGTTAAGCAGATTATAACTCCAATATATTTAGATTTCAAGATTATTTATCTAATTTCTTTAGATTTTCATTGAATTATTCCAATATATCTGTTATAGTTATGACATGAGATTCCAGACATTTTACCGGCATTCATGCCATATGGAGGTTACAGATATTTATGGAGAAGATTAATAACACCTTACTCGGAAGCAGGCTGAAGGAGCTGCGTAAGTCCGCAGGCTTATCCCAGGCTGAGGTAGCCGACAGGCTTTCTTCCAGGGGGTACAGCGTTAAGTCAGGTGCAGTAAGCGCATGGGAGACCGGAGTGAGCCAGCCTAACTCGGAGCAGTTTCTCACCCTCTGCGATTTATACGGTATTACTAATATAAGACAAAACTTCAGGGAATATTTTAAGATAGCACCGGTTGATCCGATGAATGAACTAAATCAGGAAGGCCGGCAGCTGGCTATGAATTATGTAAACCTACTTATCAAGAGTGGGGATTACATGAAACGTCAACGCACCATCCGACTCTTCAACCTGCCTGCTTCTGCAGGAACAGGTGAATTCCTTGATGGTGATGATTATCAGACTGTGGTTATCGGAGATGAGGTTCCTGATTCCGCAGATTTCGGAATAAGAATACATGGTGATAGTATGGAACCCCGCTATACCAACGGACAGGTTGTTTATGTACATAGGACTTCCGAGCTGAGCGATGGCGACATCGGAATATTCTACCTGGACGGTTCAGCCTACTGCAAGATCCTGCACAAGGCCGGAAGGAAGCTGTCACTGGTATCCATCAACTCAGCATATAAACCTATACCTGTCAGAGAGACAAGTGAGTTTAAGGTATTCGGAAAAGTCGTAATATAATTTAAATATTCAGATATCTCTTCAGATCAGCCAGAACTCTCTTCCCCTCTCTTCTTCCCATCATATAAACTCTGTGAAGTTCCTTTGGGTTTCTCTCGGTTCTGCTGATATTAAGACTTTCAGGAGGTCGGATAACGAACACTGAGTTCGATGCCTCTCGTTCCTCTATATATTTAAGCGTCTCGTTATACATTTCGGGGCGCTTTTTTAATGTCTTTGCCATACCAGGTCTCTTAATGCTTACTATAGCAGTTGTAAGCTTATGTCCCATACTGCTCTTCTTAGTATATCCGGCAGGCTGGGTAAGAATGACTACATTTTTATTATAACCTATGCTTTCAAAAAATCTGATAGGTACAGAATCTGCTATTCCGCCATCCATCATGTCGTGCTTGCCGATTTTTACGGAATTTGCCACCAGCGGCAGTGAGGCTGAAGCCCTTATCCACTCCATATCAAAGAAGCCGCCGTTATTTATCTTATGATATACCGGTTTTCCGTTCTTTACTTCGGTCGTAACTACATAGAACTCCATCGGATTCTTCTGAAAAGCTTCTACATCAAAATAGTCCAGCTTCTTCGGAAGATAATGATAGCAGAACTGTGCTCCGTACATATCTCCTGTTTTGATCAGAGACTTCAGACTACAGTATCTGTCATCACGGCAGTACTTCATATTATATCTGATGGCTCTTCCCACCTGATGAGATTTATAATTACAGCCAAATACAGCGCCGGCAGATACACCAACTGCGCCATCAAACTCTATTCCGTTCTCCATTAAGATATCCAGTATACCGGCGGTAAATAATCCACGCATTCCGCCGCCCTCAAGTATTAAACCCTTTTTCATATTGCCCTCCATAAAATACCTACGCCGTTCGGACCGCATTTCAACGCACAGCCCTCGCCCACTATTGTACCAAATCACAGCGCATTTTGCACATTTTAAAAGAAGAACTTTAGACATTTTCAATTTTGACACTATTTCTATTAAATGATAAAATCTAAAAAGTTGAGGGAGATTAAAAATGAATAATAAAAGAAAGCGACCTAAGAAGCATAAGCGTCTTCTGACAACGATCCTTATGCTTATTCTTATATTTTGCTGTATATTTATTGCGACTGGGATTTCTATCTGGAGATATGGTAAGAAAGACTCAAAGCAGCAGGCTGACGTAGCTATCGTGCTGGGGGCCAGTCTGTCATCCGACGGTGTTTCACCTGTATTCCGCGAGAGACTGAACCATGGAATATGGCTGTATCAGAACGGATATGTAGATAAGATCATTCTAACCGGCGGTCTTGGCGAAGGAAGCTATCAGAGTGATGCTTTCGTTGCCGGCCAGTATGTAAAGGATCAGGGTGTTCCTGAAGACGCGATCATTCTTGAAGAAGAATCAAGGATTACTCAGGAGAATCTGATCAATTCAAAGAAGATAATGGACGATCTGGGTTATTCCACTGCTATAATAGTCAGTGACCCGGTCCATATGAAGCGTTCTATGCTGATGGCGAAGGACGCGGGAATAACAGCTTACAGCTCTCCTACGCCGACATCCATGTATCAGAGCCGTGAAAGCATCCTTCCTTTCCTTGCGAGGGAATCCATATTATATATGGGCTATGATGTATATCGTGTATTTATAAAAATATTTGATCTATAAATGCTTCGATCTATCAGGAATATTTTAAATGCTTCAATACAACAGGAGATTAAAATGAATATACTTGCAGACCTTGAACCGGCCTCCGTATTCAGCTATTTCGAAGAGATATGCTCTATACCACACGGTTCACGCGATACTAAAAGAATAAGTGATTATCTGGCCGGATTTGCGGCAGAGCACGGGCTCAGCTGTATTCAGGACGAATATAACAACATCATCATTAAGAAGCCGGGTTCTGCCGGACGTGAAGCAGAAGCTCCTGTCATCCTTCAGGGACACATGGACATGGTCTGTGAGAAGGAACCTGACTGTGATATAGACTTTTCTACAGACGGGCTGAGACTTAAAATAGAAAATGGCATGATAACAGCCGACGGAACTACTCTCGGCGGTGACGACGGAATAGCCGTTGCTTACGCTCTTGCCATCTTAGATTCTGATACCATAAGTCATCCTCCTATCGAAGCAGTCATTACTGTTGATGAGGAGATCGGCATGCTGGGTGCAGCAGCTCTCGACATGTCAGTTCTCGAAGGAAGACGACTTCTCAATATAGACTCCGAGGATGAAGGCCATCTTCTTGTAAGCTGTGCCGGCGGAGTTACAGCATCTGTTAATCTGCCGATAGAGAGCCAGAACATGGATGCACTGTATAACGCCCCAGTATTCATAAAGCTTTCCGTTACCGGTCTTATGGGCGGTCACTCAGGCGTTGAAATTGATAAGGGCCGTGCTAATTCAAATGTACTGCTGGGCAGAGCTCTTTATGAAATATCCGACAGCACTGCATTTAATCTGAAGAGCGTTTCAGGCGGACTTAAAGATAATGCTATCCCAAGAATGTCCGAAGCTGTTCTCGTTACAGACCGTACATCGATCAATAAGATAAAAGATATATGCGAAGCTCTTACAGCTGTGCTGCATGCAGAATATTCGCTGACTGATCCGGCGATACTCATTTCTATAGAAGAAACTCCTTCCAATGAGTCTCTTCCTACAGCAATGACTACTGAATCCGGCCGCAGGGTGATCACAGCCCTCTACAATATGCCTGCCGGAATACAGAACATGAGCTTCAGCCTTCCGGGACTTGTGGAGACATCTCTCAATATGGGCATACTTTTTACCGAAGCGGACAAGGTTGTAATGTCCTATTCCGTACGAAGCAGCGTAGGTTCCAGAAAAGACGAACTGGTTAACCGTCTCCGCTGTCTGGCAGAAGCTCTGGGTGGAAATGTGACCACCGAAGGAGCTTATCCTGCCTGGGAATATCTGGAGAACTCTCCTCTCAGAGAAGCAATGATATCAGTATATGAAGATATGTATAAGAAGAAGCCTGTGATAGAGTCCATCCATGCAGGTGTAGAGTGTGGACTCTTTGCTGACGGTCTTCCGGGACTCGATGCCGTGTCCTTTGGTCCGGATATTCATGACATCCATACACCTAAGGAAGCACTCGATATAGAAAGTGTACGCCGGACCTGGGAGTATCTTCTCAAGGTTCTTGAAGTTATATAAATTCGTTCAATCTCATTGAACATTCTGAATGCTGCGAAGAGTTCCTGTATGTGCGTCGAATGGGGGAAATAAAATGGCAAAATATCAGGTAAATTCAATCAATGAATTCAAAGATCGAGCAATCGAGAATAATATCACTCTTGAGGACAAGCGTTTCTTCATTGGAACCGACTGCCATGAACCATGCTGTTTCGGTGTATACCAGGATGAGAACAGCGGCGAATGGGTAGCCTATAAGAATAAATCAAATGGTGAGCGTATCGAACGATACAGGGGACCTGAAGAGGCTTTGGCCTGTCAGCTGCTCTGGGATAAACTTGAAGATGAGATAGACATGCGTCTTCGTAAATACGGCGGTTCACTGGGTCCTGACGGCTCCAGTCCCTATGGCAGGACCACCTCGGGTGAGATAGTTCCCAGAAGCACCTATACCCCCACCACCAGGGACGGACAGCGACGAAATCCCGCAAAATTAGTTATCATCGTTCTCATAATATATGCACTGCTGGCAGGATTTTCCGGAAAGCTGCTTTCATTCTTCCGTAATAACGTCCATACCACAAGGTATAACGACAGTACTCCATACGAAAGTACGTATGACTACAATAATGACAGCTATTATGATTCCGACAGCTATGACAGCAGCTACGACGTTTATAATTATAACTATAACTACGATTACTACTATAATTACGACTACGACAATTCGTATGACAGCTATGACTCATACGACAGCTACGATTATTACAACTATGACAGCTATGATTCATATGATAGTTACGACAGCTACGACTCATACGACAGCTGGGACTGGGATTCCGGTTCCGACTGGGATAGCTGGGACAGCTGGGACTCCGATTGGGATTCCGACTGGTAAGCTGATCTGAAATCTGATTAATAAATCCACGCTCAGACATCTGGATGCTGTGCTGCAACCGGCGGAATACGCCTCTGCAATAGTTCTTGGCATCACAAAGCGATGCGAGAATCCTGAACAAAGTGAAGGATGACCGTGCGAATGCACGGAGCAGACGCAAAGCTGTTTTTTTGCAAAAAAGTGAAAAGCAACAAAAATGAATATTTTTGCGAAAATTGTTGCCAAGGCCTCTGATATCAGGCAGCTCAGTGCTGAGAAGCTCTTATCAACATAACAAGAAGCCCCTGAGACACGATCTCAGGGGCTCTTA
>JAEEGL013189994.1_pt1 | contig 24037 bp, 17 predicted proteins | sample 9134231 | NCBI WGS metagenome assembly JAEEGL01 (sample SAMN16246548, study PRJNA631951) | gut metagenome | biome: gut microbiome; feature: rumen; material: fiber-attached | host: Bos | place: Iran: Karaj | collected 2018-10
AAATATGAATATGATATTCCGCCTATTATTACAATAAAAGCTAATATACTTACTATAATTATTATATTTCTCTTATTCATAGCCTCACCTATTCTAATATAATTATAATAAAATATTTATAAAAAGTCTATATTATTTCAAGAAAAAAGACATATGTTAACAATATGTCTTTTTGATTCTAATTACCATTATTGAAATAATAATTATTGCTAATTATTATCATAATGTTAATCTATTATAATTACTAGTGTAAATATAAATGATTACCATTATTTTCAATAATCGGCGAATCACCTCCTACACTATTTATTTAATTTACTTTTCAACATTAAGTTTGAGTTCTGAATAAGTAAATTAATTTTAGAATGATATACAATTTTACCCTTACGCTACTTAATCACTATTTACACTAAATCGATATTAATTTGCATATGTTTTTTCATATCATCAATGGACTCATCCTAAATATATAATAGATTTTTTTACTAGTCAATTATTTACAAAGTAAAATTTCTTTCTTTACACAATTTTTGACATTATTCGTTAAGACCAACTGCATTATCTATTGGAAGAGATAAACATACTCCTTTAGCTTCGGTATTAGCTCCAAATTTCTCTAATATACCTTGCATAATATTATTCTTATCTTGATCTTTACAAACAATTAATAAGATATCTTTTTCTGGCTCTACTTGAACATTAAAGAACTTAAATCCTTTTGTACCAAATTCACGTCCTTTAAGTAGTGTTCCACCATTCGCACCATGCCTTTTAGCTACTGCCATTACTTTTTCTGCATAACCTTCAATAACAATTGTTAATAATAAATGATAACCACTCTTATTTTTCATAGTAACACCTTTCTTATTTTTAAAAGCTTCTCTTAAATATTGTGGAGAACTAGAAAGTGGTGTCGTAAAAGCAACACCTATTCCTATTTCTTTAATCTTCATTTCTTTTTTTATAAAAGATAATATTTCTTTTTCATAAACATCAGGAATAATTGATGCAAGAACTATCTTTTCTGTTTTAGTTAAACCAAGAAAATCTAATATACCTTGACTAGCAGTTCCTTCTCCATGCATAACAGTATTAAATGGTAAAGCAAACTCATCAGTCAATAATTTTAATTTCTTTTCATTATCATTAATAACAAATAATAGTTTTAAATTCATACCTAACTCTCCCATGCATATTCCACAATTTGTTCATTAAAGTGAACTGTAGATTTACTCTTAAGTTTATGATTATAAATTATACCTAATATTTGAATTGTTATAATTGGAGTTAATGAAACTAATGCTCCAATACCAAATGCATCAGTCATAATATTACTATTTAAACTAACACAAGCTCCAATACATAGTGGTAGTAGGAATGATGTTGTCATTGCACCACTTGCTGCTCCACCAGAATCAAAGGCAATAGCTGCAAATAAATTTGGTGTAAAATACATTAATGTACAAGCTATAAAATAACCAGGTACAACAATATAAATCATTGGTATACCAAAATATATTCTAATTACTGATAAACCAACAGCTACACATACCCCAATAGATAAACATAAAGATATTAACTCTTGACTAATACTTCCTTCTGTTAAATCTGAAATTCTTTTGATTAATATTTTAACAGCTGGCTCTAATCTAATAATTATATAACCTAATATCATACCAACTGGTACTAATAAAAACTTATATGAACTACTAGCAAAAGTATTACCAATACGATAACCTATTTCTAAGAATCCACCACTAACACCAGTTAAAAATAAAGTTAATCCAATAAATGATAACATAACACCAAATATCATTCTAATATGTTCATTTCTAGTCATTTTATCATCAAATAAATGACTTATATAAAATACTGTTAATATTGGTAATAAAGCTAAAGTAATCTCTCTAACACTTTTAGTAAAACAATCTAATAAGTTTTCTAAAATACCATTATTATTAATAAAACCAATTGTTTCAAAATAATTATCTACTCTAAAGAAGAAACCTAATATTAATACAACAATTATTGGTCCTAAAGAACATATTCCACATAAACCAAAACTAAAGTTTTTAGCATCTTTCTCACTTCTTAATTTACTAATACCATAACCAAAAGCTACTATTAATGGAACACCCATAGCTCCGGTAGTTACACCACCACTATCAAAAGCCACACTAATAAATTCTTGTGGTGTAAAATATAATAAAATCATAATTAATAATAAACTTAATGTAATAATTGTTTTAAAAGATAGTTTACTTAAAATACGATAAACTCCAATTAATAAATATACCCCTACTCCACAAGCTACTAATATAATTAATAACATATTAGGAATCGAAGTAAGCTCATTAGCTAACACTATTAAATCTGGTTCAGAAATAGTTATTACTATACCAACAATTAAACTAGCTACTAAAATTAACCATTTTTTTCTTTTTTTAACTAATAGATTACCTATCTTTTCACCAATCTTAATCATTGACATATTAGCTCCTGTTGTAAATATCGCAATACCAACAATTAATAAAATAGAACTAAGCGAAAAAGACATAATAGCTTTATTTGGTATACCAATAATAAAACTAATGCCAATTATTATAAAAACAATTGGCATTACAGATTTAAGTGCATCAATTAAACTTTCCGTTAATTTGTTTTTCATGCAACTCACCTTATTACTTAAATAATAAACGATATAAAATATTCTTTCTTGTTACTAGAGATTCTCCCGGATATTCTTTCTTAATGCTCTTATAACATACTTTAAATATATCAGAAACATTACCATCACTTATTACATAATCTTTCTTTGTAACAAAGTTATCAATATATACAATAGGTAATCTCTCATAAGTAACATTACATATTTCACCACTAGCTAATGGTAATGATTTATTTGTACCATAAAGTGATGTAATTACAATACTATAACTATTCTTTTCTGTATTATCATAAATAGCTCCAATAACATTATCTATCTTAGTAAATAATGCTTGCATAGCTTCTACAGAATTTGTATCTTGTAAATTATAACTAATTATAGTTAAATCCATTGGATATGAATTAATAACATTAACTACCATATTAGGATCTAATATCTTATCATCTAAACATACAAATGATATATCTGGATTATTAACCATTTGTAATCCATTTAAATAATAATTAATAGCTTGAATTTCATTTCTTTCACAAACTACCATTGTTTTAAATCCTAAACCCTTCATATTAGAAGCAAGTGATGTCTTAGCAACTTCAAAATTTAAAATACTAGGTATAGCTTCTTTATATATAGTTGGGAATAATGAATAGAAACTAATATTATTTGGTACTGTACCATAATCAATTTCTTTAACACCATCAATAAAATTAGAAATATCAATATTATCATAATTCCAAATCATGAATAAATCTTCACTACCTAATGAAAAACCTGAATTAACAACAAATGGTTTAACAGCAGATGGTGCTTGTTTAGTACCATAACTTACATCTAATTTTTGTTTAAATGACATCCATTTTTCTCCCATTTCCGTAATCATATTACGTAATAGGAAATTACGTTCCATAATTGGATTGCTATTTAATACATTAGATAATCCCATTACCATACCAATAGAAGCCATTTCATCTATTTCAACATTAATCTTACTTAATACTTCTAATATTTTAGGAAAATCTTGATAATTATTACTTGTTAAAACAATATGTAAGAATATTTTCTTATCACGTTCTTTGTTTATCAATGTAATAAAATGTTTGATATTCTCGGCTAATTGAAGTGACGTATCAACAAAACATAATATATGTAGTTTACTTTTTCTTTCAATTAGTTTTTTATTTATTTCATTAACAACTGGGTTAATAGCTATTTTACTATTTGCTGCTTCACGATTATAAATACTATAATTATATAAATCTGTTCTTTGCAAACTCATATTACGAAAACCATCAACAGTATTAAATACATTTGATGTTAATTTTGCCATCATATATTTACGACATAATTTATCAAAACGAGGCATAACATTTTCGTTATATATTTCGTATGAACCCTTTGACTCAATGCCAAAACCATTTAATAATAGTAAAACTGTTCGCATTATATCACCCTTATCTTATTATTCTCATAATTATTATAACATATTTTTTTAAAATGCAAAGAAAAAAATAGCATAAAGCTATTAATTTCCAATTTTTTTCTTTTTTTGTTTTCCTCTTTCAATTAAGACTACTTTACTAGGATCACTTATTACTTCATCATTTAAGATGATTTTCTCTATTTTACTTGATCTAATATCTTGATGATTTATTTTTTGGAATATTTCTTCTAAAATATTACCAACACCACTTATTCCCTCTTTTCTTTCAAGGGCCTTTTCAGCTATTTTTTCACAGAATCCTTCAGTAAATTCTAAATCTATTTCACGTAATCCAAATTGATATTTAGCTACTCTTAAAGCACTTAATTCAGATGATTTCATAATATCAAGAATACTTTCTTTAGTAGGATCATTTAAGTTAATAAAAGATTTAACTCTTCGCATAAATTCAGCTGGCATACCATAGGCAATATAATCATCTTTAGTAATATCACCTGGATTAATCTTTTTATCATGTTTACCAAATCCGATACCACCTTCACCAGTTCTTTTCTTATAAAATTCTTCAATTCCAAAGAAAGCTCCTCCACAAATAAATGTAACACGTGAAGTATCAAAATCAACATATTCTGGATTACTAGATGTACCAATATTGAGTCTTAACGTAGTTCCTTCAGCTGGCTTTAATAATTCGTGTAAAACGGCTTTAGTCATGGCTTTACTACGATCACCTGTACTATCGGTTTTCTTATCTATTTCATCAATATAAACAATACCCTTTTCAGCTCTTGCAACATTACCACCAGCTGCATGAATTAAAGAAATAAATATTTCATCAATACTATTGCCAAAATAACCTGTTTCAGTAAACTTTGTTGCATCAACTGAAACATAAGGAGCTCCAGTTAATTTACATACTGTATCAACAAGGAATGTTTTTCCACTACCAGTACTACCTCTAACTAAAATATTTAATTTATAACTTTGTGGACTATATAATCCTTTATCCTCTGCCACATTTAAATTATTTAAAACATTAGTAATAAATAGTCTTAAATTCTTATCTTGACCAATAAAGTACTTTTTAGCTTCATTAAATAATGCATCAACTTTCTTTTCAAACAAGAATTTTTCTATTTTTTCCTTTGATTCTTGTTTTTGTGGTACTTCACTTAATTGTTGATCAACAATAGCATTAAATACTTCCATATGTTCTTGATCAATTAATACATCCGTTATACCATTATAAGTACTATATGAAACAATTGCACTTATAAATCTATTAACAGCTTCCATACTAGGATTAATTTGCGAACATTTTTCAATTAATTTCATTAAACATTCTTCATCAATAAGGAACTCATTTCCATAATGATTTAAGAATTTTTCATAGTGTTTTATAATACCATTATCACTTAATAATACCTCGTATTTTTCACCATCACTTAGATTTCTTGTTGTTAATTCTAAATCACAATTAATTAATCTTTGTACGGCATTAAAAGTCATATCATGTTCATCATCATTAAATAATACAACGAATGTTAAAGTACGAAAATCTATCTTATGACCATCATAAGTAAGAACTTCTTGTGAAGTTAAATAATCAATTATTTTATAAACACTTTCTTCATCACCTAAAGCTTGGGTCATTTCTTCAAAATTATCTTTGATATAAACTATTCCACAACTAGCTTCTTCATCGGTATGAGATCTTTCTAAAAGAGTTTTAATTATTTGTTCTAATGTATCCCTTACACTACTATTTAAAGTAACTTCAACATATGGTATACCTAATTCTTCTTCAAGGCAATTAATAATTGTTTCTTTACCACTACCACTTAAACCATGAAATAAAATATTAGGTTTTTGATATTGTTTTAGTTCAATTGGTAAATCACTTATTACGAAGCTTTGATTTAAGTATATTCTCTGTACTAATTGAGAAATAACTTCCTCTTGAAACATAATCTTTTTACTAACACTATCTACTACATCATCAATTGGTTTTATTTCTTTAATAACGACATTAAATTCTTTTTTAAATACTTCAAACACTTTTAAGAAAGTAGCACTATCAATTACATTAGTAAATCCTTTTTCAGGATCATCATAGTAAATATTTAATAATGATGGATCAGGTATTTCCATATCACTATCACCATCAATATAAAAATATGTTTTTTCTCCACGATGATCAAAGTCTGTTACTTCATCTTCATTTTCTTTTGGATCAAAACCTTCTATGTCATTAAATAATTGATAATATAGTACACCATCAACTTCTACTTTTCTAAACATAACTGCTCTCATATCATCGCCTCTTAACACTATATTCTACACGAAAAAAAGTAACAATTATCTAAATTGTCACTTTTTTGACTATTATTTTTCTTTTTCATAGAAAATAGCTGGCATAACCACTGTATTTTTATATTTTGAATTAATATTATCAAGTAAATTCTGAATACTATCATCATTCTTTTTAGAAAATAATGATACTTGTTCTTTATCTTTAGTATCCAAGTCACCTAACCTAATACCAATACTTCTTATTTTCTCATCAAACTTTATTTTATTAAAAAGAATTAAAATATTGTTATAGATATCAAGAGTATTATTTATTGGATTAGCTAATGTCATACTATGGGAAAATGATTTAAATGAACTTGTTTTAAAAGTAATAGCAATATTTTTAGCAAATAGTTTATATCTTCTTGCTCTTAAGCCAACTTGATCAGACATATCAAGAAGAATTTTTTTTAGTTTTCTAGTATCACTCGTATCTTTTTCTAATGTTCTTGATACACTAATACATTTATTAAAACCATAATCAGTTTCTACTTTAGAGTTATCGATACCATTAGCTCTATTAATTAAATCATCAGTCATATTTTTAAAGTGTTTTTTTAAAATAGTTGGATTGGCATTAGCCAAGTCACCTATCGTTTTAATATTAATACTTTCTAGTAAACTAGCACTACTTTTACCAACAAATAATAAGTCTTTAATGGGAAGTGGCCACATCTTATCTTTTATTTCATAATCAAATAGTGTATGAACTTTATCAGGCTTAAGAAAATCACTTGCCATTTTCGCACATAGTTTATTATTACCAATACCAACGTTAACAGTAAAACCATACATTTCTTTAATATCATTTTTTATTTTATAAGCGAGTTTTAATATATCATCATAAAGATAATTTGTCCCAGTTAGATCAAGATAACACTCATCTATTGAAGCTTGTTCGATTACTGGAGTATATTGTGATAAATAAGTATAAAACTTACGAGACATTTCAACATAATATTCATAATTAGGTGGAAATATTTTAATACCTGGACATTTCTTTCTTGCCATATAAAGTGTTTCGGCAGTAACTACTCCATATTTTTTAGCTACTGGGCTTTTAGCAAGAATAATACCATGTCTTTTTTCTTCATCTCCACCAATAGCTGATGGAATGGTTCTAATATCTTCTTCATAACCATGATTTAATAAATAAACAGCTGTCCAAGAAAGGAAAGCATTATTAACATCAACATGAAAAATAATTCGCATAAAACCACCAATTAAATTGTATCATATATTTACAAATTATTATTAATTACTTATAATTATAATTGGTGATAATATATGAATTATGATTTAAATGATAATAGTAGTTTAATTACATTTTTTAATCAATTATTTCAAAATACAGATTTAACTAAAGATGCGCCTAATATAATGAAGTTTTTTATCATAACCAGAAATTATGGATTAATTGATTTTAAAGATAATATCGATAAAATAACAAATAATAAAGATATGCGAGATTTAGCTATTGAAGCAATAAAAAAAGGTTTTGAAAAAGATAATATTATTTATAATAAACATCATTTACTAGCCTTATTAATTGATAATTTTCATCAAAATGGATTCTATTTTCATAGTTTTCCAGGTGCTTATAATGATAGTATTAAAGAAAATGGTATACTAGCTAATAATCGTACTAGTGATGATGAGAAATATTATGAAATAGTTAAAAAATATAATTTTGGAGATTACTTTTCTAGTTCTGATAATCGTGTTTGTGTATCTGAGAAAATATCTAATTTTAGTACACATGAATATTCGTTATTTACACCTGAATGGTTAGAAATGTTTCTAAAACTAGGTAATGATATGAATACTGTTCATGAAGCTTTTAGACGTGGTAATTTAGAAGAAATGATTAATTTAACTAAAGATTCACTTGCAAATATTAAAAATGATATGATGAAGAATAATCAATATGATGAAAATGATTATTCGTTCTTAGAAAAATATATTACTGGTGTTGTTTATAATAGATTTCAAAATGGTAATGATACCATAAGTATTGCTTTAATTGAAAAACAAAAATCTGTTGATTATTTTGGTAAATATATTGCCAGTGAAGATTATCAAGTTTTTCATGATTACATTATTGCTCGTAAATTAGAAGAAAAAGAGATATTTAACTTTATTATTGAAAGTATGAGTAATGGTGAAAAAGATTCAGAAAAAAGTATTCCAAAAGATTTAATTAATATTGTTTCATATCAATTGAAGACTGAAACATTGGAAAATAATAAGACTTTATAAAATAGCTAATAGCTATTTTTTTACTATACACTATAAACTTTACAAGGACTATTATTTTATAATATAATTAAATATATTATGGAGGATGAAATGAGTAAAGATAAAACTAAAACTAAAAAAAGATGGAGAGATAGAAGAGATGGTAAATTAATACAAGTACCAGCTATGTCTAAATTAATGACTTATTTAAAAACAAGAGAAGAAGCTTATGTTTATATAAATAGAAAATTTGATGTAACTGATTTAGTTAAATATATGAAAAAGAAGAAAGAAAAGAATCCTGATTTAACATACTTTCATGCTTTTTCTATGGCAATAGCTAAAACTGTTTATAATCGACCTAGATTAAATACTTTTATTATGAATCATAAATTCTATCAAAGAAATGATGTTATATTAACATTTACTGCTCGTATTAGTTTTGATGATGATAAAAATAAAGAAGTTATGTCTTTAATCAAAGTAGATCCTGAAGATAATATTGATGATTTAGGTAAAAAGATTAAGGATAAAGTTAATAAATTTAGAAATGAAAAAGTACAAACTTCATCTGATGATTCATTAGATGCTTTAGGTAAAGTACCTAATTGGATGTTAAAGATATTTGTTGCACCAATAGCTAAATGGATGGATAGACATGATTTATTACCTAGAAGTTTATATGATGAATTACTTTATAATAGTACAGTTATTTTATCTAACTTAGGTAGTATCAAATGTGGTGCTATTCATCATAATTTAACTAATTTTGGTACTAATAGTTGTATTCTAACTATTGGTGATATTCATAAAGAACAAGTTGTTATGCCAAATGGTAAAGTAGAAATACGTGATATAGTAGAATTTGGTATTAACTTAGATGAGCGTATTGGAGATGGAGTTTATTTCTCTAAATCAGTTAATTTATTGGATTATATAATGACACATCCAGAGACATTGGAGGAAAAAGCAAATGAAATCTACGAAGAAAAAAGTGACTTCAAATATTAATTTAATTGATAAGTATTATAAGAATTTATGTAGATCACACTTAGATTATCCTGAGAAAATGATATATGAGTATTTTATAGAATCTGCCGTTGATCATCCTAATTATATTGCATATGAATATTTCGGAAGACAAGTTACTTATCAAAAATTTGTTCAACAAATAGCTGAATGTGCAAAAGCTTTAAAAGGTATTGGTGCTCTTGAAGATGAAGTAATAACTATTTGTACTCCTAATATGCCAGAAGCTATAATCATGTTTTATGCCATTAATATGATTGGGGCAGTAGCTAATATTATTCACCCATTATCAAGTGAAAATGAGATACTAGAGTGTCTTAAAATAAGTAATAGTACAAAGATATTAACAATAGATATTTCAGTTCAAAAGATAGTTAATATTTTAAAAGAAACTAAGTTAACTGATATCATTGTTTGTTCACCTTCTGAGAATATGAAATTTGATAAGAAGTTTCTATATTGGCTAGCTAAAGGAAGAAAGATGCATTTACCAGAATCAGATATGATTCTAACATGGTCAGAATTTATTCCTAAAGGAATTGATTTTCATGATGAATATATTGTTAAGAAAAAGAAAGAAGATCCAGCTGTAATACTTTATAGTGGTGGTTCTACTGGTAAACCAAAAGGGATACTTCTATCTAACTTAAACTTTAATGCCCTTGCTATGCAAGCTAAAGAAATAGTTATGCCAAAACCTAAAGAAGTAATACTTTGTATTATGCCAATATTCCACGGATTTGGATTAGGAGTTTGTCTACATACAACTTTATGTGTCGGAATGAAATGTGTATTAATTCCACAATTTAACTATAAAAAGTTTAAAAACTATATTCGAAAATATCAACCTAATTTCTTAGTTGGTGTACCTACTCTATTTGAAGGCATGTTAGCTCATAAATATAAAGAAAATGAATTATCATGCATTACCAATATTATTTCTGGTGGAGATACTATGTCACCTGATTTGAAAAGAAGAATTGATGCTTTTCTTAAGAAATATGGATCTAATGCAAAAGTTAGGGTTGGTTATGGTTTAACTGAGTGTACGGCCGCTAATTGTCTTACAGTTCCTAGTGAACTACGTATTGGTTGTATTGGTATACCATTCCCAGATGTAGTTTGTAAGGTTGTTAAGATAGGAACTCATATCGAAGCAGACCCAAATGAAGATGGTGAATTATGTTTCTCTGGACCTACTGTTATGTTAGGCTATGTTAATGAAACTAAAGAAACAATGCAAACACTTCGAATGCATGACGATAAAAAAATATGGTTACATACTGGAGATATTGGTTATAAAGATGAAGAAGGAATGGTTTTCTTCCAACAAAGATTAAAGAGAATGATTATATCAAGTGGATATAATATTTATCCTAGTTACATTGAAAGTGTTATTGATAAACATCCAGCTGTTAATTTCTCAACAGTTATTGGAATAGATCATCCTTATAAAGTACAAGTTGCTAAAGCTTTTATTGTACTTAATGAAGGTTATAAACCAAATAGTGAAACACTTAATAGTATTAAGGAACATTGTGCTAAAAACATTGCAAAATACTCCTTACCATATGAATATGAATTTAGAACAAGTATTCCTAAAACTAAAATTGGTAAAATTGCTTTTAATGAGTTAATAAAAGAAGAGAAAGAAAAGAAAAAGAAGAAATAAAAAAATATTCCCAAAGGAATATTTTTTTATGTACCCATAATTGTTTTTCTTATAGTAACAAAATCTACGGAATTAACTTTACCATCACCATTTGCATCTGCCCTTGATAACTTATCCCCGGTTAATGTAGATTGTTTTAATATATGTTTTCTTACTAGTATATAATCACTTGCTCCAACTTTTCCATTACCATCAACATCTCCTGATTCATATGATGGGTTATTATTTGAAGATGGACTTGGTGTTGGCTTTGGTGTATTAGTTGGTTTTGGCGTATTAGTTGGCTTTGGTGTATTTGTTGGCTTTGGTGTATTTGTTGGTTTTGGCGTATTAGTTGGCTTTGGTGTCGGTGTTGGAACAACACTTTCCATTACCAATTCAGGTCGTAAAATAACATAGTAATCTTTATCTAGTAGTGTCCAATAATTAGCCAATGTTAAAATACTGTCTATTTTTGGATCATTCTTTAATATGTTATATTCATCAAATAAATGATCATTATACCCTGATTCACCATATGCTGTTTTATAATACTGATAAGTAAACTCATTTCTTGCTGTCGCTCCAGAGCCATTTTTACCAACAAACTTACCATCAATATAAATGTATGCATAAACACCATTTTCTTTTGTATGACGATCGCCTTCAGGTGTAATAAGTGATTTTTTATTATCCGTTGGATACTTTAATCCTCCATCATAATTAATTGAGTATATTAAGATATCTCCATTTTTAAAATCTATTTCATTAAAGTTATCATTTCTAGTAGTTGCTACAGAATTTGGCATCCATTTTAATGTTGCAAAATGATCACCTTTTTTTTGGAAAATAGTAATTGCTCCCCAATAATTATTTAAAATCATATTTTTAAATGTTTTATAAGTTGATGACATATTCTCTACAAAATATACCTGATCTGTCTCAACTATTGTATTTGCTTTATTCGAGAACATTTTAGAAAAATCAAACTTATCAAAACCATAGTCGATATTTCTTGAACATTTATATACTTCATTAATTAATTCTAATCCTTTATAATTACTCTTCCTGTTATTATAACATGGTTTGTAATTTTTATCTGGACTAGCTACTTTAGGAATTATTTTATTCTTTACTGTTCCTGTTGCTATATATGTACTACTATTACCCGGTTTATAAAACTTTCCTAAAGCTTTAATCTCTTTATCAACAACGGTACTAATATTATTAACTTTAACAGTATATTTTAGTGTTACACTATTTTTAGCTGCTAAATTATTAACTGTCCAAGTAATAGTATCACCTGATCTTACCCCATTGCTATCTGCACTTACAAATGTTACTAAACTAGAATCGAATGTTTCATCTATTTTAAAACTTCCATATTTTGATCCATTATATGTTGTATCACTACGATTAGTTATCTTAATTGTATATGTTAGTTCAGCTCCTGGATATACACTATTTTCATCACCTTTATTAACAGTTTTTTCAATAACTAAACCTGGATAATCTAATCTTAATAAACTTTTGGTATATTGATCAGAAGACATGCTATAATTAAATACTGTCTTTCCACCACTATCATAGAAAGGTCTAATGATAGCACATTCATCCATCTGACAAGATAAATCTTTTGTATAATTTGACTTCTTTAAGGTTGAACATTTACCTACTGACTGTTTATCCTTAATTAACTCTACATCATCACTTGTACATTTTAGTGTTATATTTCCATTAACGGTAACATTTTTTATTTCGTTCTTACAATTAATTGTTTTATTCTTTTTAGCTGTTGTATCATAATAAATTAATCTCTTCTTTTCACAATTTAAATCAGCTGTTTTACTACCTGTAACAGTTGTAGTAATATGTGAATCAACATATCTACTACCAAAACTACTTAACCATTTATGTTGTGCAATACCAGCAGGACTTATATCAATAATATTACTCTTGGCTTTACTTGGATAATATGAATATGACAAGCTTCTTGTACTATATAATCTTGAATACACGTCAGCTGCTGACCCAGAATTCATAATTAGCGCATCTTTTACACCATCTGGATTAGTACCTGTATCATATATTACCATGGTATGTCCTGAGAATACTATGATATCACCAGGTTGAACTTGCTTAACAACATCCGCAAATTTAGTACTTCCACCATAAGCATATTTAACCTGTTTATCTTTATCATCTTTTCCCTCATAATATATTAAAAAATGACCATCATCTTTAGCATTACCTTTTTTCATTTTATTATAATATTTTTTAGCATCATCAATATGGTCTTCAGTTTTTTTCTGAACATTTATATTAAATGCTTCATAATAAGCATTATAAACATAACCGGAACAAACTGTATATTGAATATCTTGACTAGTTGCTTCTTCTGGTGCTGAAAACTTACGTCTTGAATTATGATATTGAAGATTTTCTTGTCTTATATAATAATCACGTAAAAGTTCTTTTATTACTTTTTGAGTGGTTGCAAAATCATAATTAGTTTTTTTACCAGCTGCAATTTCCTTTGCATTTACTGCACCCATTGATAAAACAATTATTAAAAACAAAAACAATTTTTTCATCTTTCACCTCTACTATAATAATTATATCATAAAAAAATATTCCAGAGGAATATTTTATTTAGCTAATTCATTTTCTACTTCAAAATCTAAAATATAATTATATACATCACCATAAGAAAGATGATCATAATCAGTTGCATAATCTAAAAAACCATTATAACCTACATATTCTTTATTATCTAGTTTTTGATATTCATCATTTATTAATTCTTCAACACCATTAACAAGTTTTGCAACACGAAATCCCATATTATCATTTAAATATTTAAAAGCAGTTGCAGAATCAGAAAATATTACTTTACGACATCCTTCTATTCCTAGAAATGGTGTTATTCTAGCGGTAATAGCTTCTTCTCTTGGATATAGAAAAGCTAATCTTAAATCATATTTAATAGATAAAAACTTCATTTCTTGATTAATTAAACCATTAATTAAACCATTAGGATTTTTGATAACTAATTTAAAAACAAAATACATTAATATATCACTATAGTAATCAATTAAATTATAACCACTATCACACATATATTTTAAATAGGATGAAATATTTTTATTATTTAGTTCATAATGATATGAATTATAATTAGGCATTTTCTTCAAACTATTGATTAACTCTTCACTATAATCAGATAAGTTAATTTGACCAAGAGAAATAATACCAAATGGTTTACTAGTACTATCTAATTTAATAGCATTATTAAAATTAAAGTCTTTTAATAATTCTAGTTGTTCTCTTGATAAATAATCATCATACTCTTGAAGAAATATTGCTACATACTTTTTAAATATATTATTTAAGTTCTCTATCATATTTCATCTACCATAATCAATATAACATAATTTTAATCTAAAAAAAAGAAGTAGACACTTCTTTTAACACATTATTTATATTATTCAGTTGTCTCTTCTTCTATATCAAAAGTATTCTTTAAACTAATATTATTGTTAGCTGAAATACTATATGAAGTACTTGATGAAGTAGCTGATTTTGCAATTGGAACAAAGTAACTTAATAGTGAATAATCATAATCACCAGATACTGAGAAACAAGTAATAGCAAACATATTAGTTGCATCTATTTTACCATAACCAATTAATGCTTTTGAACCATTAGATCCTACTTCAGCAATAAGGTATTCAAAACCATCAACAGTCTTTACTTCTACTTTATCAACAGTATAACCAGCTTTTATTAAATTAGTCTTTAATAGAGCAGTATTTTTCTTTCCTTTATTAAAGTCACCTTTAAATACTTCTACTCTAATTAACCATGTATCAGCTGAATCACCAATATATAAGAAATCAGAATCTGTTTGTGTAACATAATCGTCTGAAACGGCAAATTTATATCCACCAAATACTACTGAATGTGTATTTGCTTTTGCGACAGTTTTATTATCATTAACTCCGCCATTATTGTTACCAGCTCCACCATCTTTCTTACCACCTGATGTTAGTAATACAATAATAAGAACAACTATTGCAACAAGAATTACACATCCAATTATAATAAGAATCTTCTTAGAGTTATCTTGTGCTCCCATTGGATTATAATTATTCATCATTGGTTGATTAGCTGGTTGTGTGTTATTAACTACAGGTTGTGGATTATTCACTGGTTGAGTAGCATTAAATATTGGTTGATTATTTACTACCGGTTGTTCGTTAGCTACTGCTGGTTGAACATTATTAATTGGTTGTTCATTAGTTACTGTTGGCTGAACATTATTAATTGGTTGTTCGTTATTAACATTTGGTTGAAAAGGATTTACTGCTTGTTCATTAACTATTGGTTGTGCATTATTAACTGGTTGTTGATTTTCTACTGGAGTTCCACAATTTTGGCAGAACGCATCACCTGCATTTAAAGGTGCTCCACAATTTTTACAATTCATTTTTTTACCACCTCTCTAAACATTTTCTTCATTTATTGTAAAATTTGTAACTTCTTCTAATACTTTATCTGTTATTGCTTTATCATTTCCATCAATTGTAATAGTAATAAATAATTTATCACTTACTTTATAAAATAACATTTTCTTATTAACATAATAATATTTACGATTACCAGTTTGAAGCATAACACCACTTCTATCTGTATAACCACCATCATATATATAGAATTCTTTTCCATTAATAGTCATTTTTTTAGTAAATGTTAAATTCTGTGATTTACCATAAGTTGATTTAACATAAATAGAATTAACAATATCTACTCTAGATTTACATACTTCTTCAAATGATGATACTGTATTATCTAATTTAAATTCTATTTCATAATCATATAAATCATATTCTTCATCATAATTTATTCGATAATATCTTGATGCATAAATACTATTTGAAACAGAATCATATTCTTCATATTTATCTGGTATTAATAATTTAATATTTGTTATTTTATCTCGTTTATAATCACTAAATGTTTTTAAAGTACCAACTATGTTATTACCTTCTTTTTCATTTAAAACATAACTTGAATAATTAGTAACACTATCTATTTTGATAGAATCAATTAATTTCTTTGTTATTGGTAAACCAGTTGTCTTTATTTCAATATCAAATATGTGATTATTATCAAGTGCATATATTACACGAGCTATTTCATTATTTCGAGTATATTCATGTTTTTCAAATTTATCATCATAACTATATCCGGTATCATTATAACTACATCTATAAATATAACCATCATATTTACCATTTAGTTTTGATAAAACTTCTTTAAAATTAGACATACTACCATCTGTATTATCACGATAATATGAATAACTTGAATATACACTACCTGCTCTTTCAGTATCAAACATTTCATAGATATTTACTTTATAAACACTAGCTGTTATTTCAATCTTTTTACTATCTTCTGTTGAATATTCATAATGACCAACAGTAGAATCAATCATCCATAATTTAAAGATATCTGGTATAGAATATTCTACTAAATAGTTATTAGTAGCTGTTTTATATTTCTTAGTACCTTTTATTAAATTATCAATATTACCTCCACTTGAATACTTGATATCTGATAAGTTCATTTGTACACTATTTCTTAAAGTATAATCATCATCTTTAATACTTATACTATTTACGATACTATGAACACTATCTAATAATATATCAAAATAATCATTGGAAGCTTCATAAATAATTGAAACTAATTTATCACCTATTTTATAAGCAATTACCATTACTTGCTCTTCATCATTTTCATAAAGAAATTTATAACTATTATAATGATTATTAGTAATAACTTCATTATTCTTAGATATTAGTTTATATGACTTATTTTGATTTTGAATACCATATAATAATTCATCGACTAATTCATCAATTGATGAATATTTAAAATCATTATTAATTTCAGTAATTTGTATTTTTATTTGACTATCACTATTATGTTTTAAAACTATTAGGTTATCTTTATTTTCTTTTAATTTCCATGTACTATCATGTTTAAAAGCTATTGATTTAAGATTTTCATTTATTACTGTTATTTTTTTATTACCTGGTAATGCTATGGCTAAAATAATACCACAACAACAAACTATAATTGCTATTATAAATAACAGTTTATACTTACTTATATATTTCATCATAATTCCACCATCACTATTATTAAATAACCAAACTCATCCATAATGACTACTTGATATTTATCACTCTTATAAATAGCTTTAGTTTTATTATTTAATGTTTCTTTATAACCATCTTTAACTAAATTCTCTTTAAATGAACTAGCTAATTGCATACTACTAATGTATTGTGGAATATTGTTTTTATATCTTAAACTAACAGCTCCATCTTTATAACTAGCTTTTAATAATTCTAGTTTAATAGTATTAGAAATATCACCTATTTTAGAAAATTCTTTCCACTTCTTATCTGGAATATTATTTTTTATATTTTCATCATCCATTTTAACATAGAAATACTTTTCTTTTAGTTCTTCAAATGATATTGTTTCTATCTTATCATAATCAATATTTTTAAATTTATCATAGGCTTCTGTTAAAGCTTTTGAATTCATGGCAATAGATACACTAGCATTTATTGATTTAGATGTATTAATTCCAACAACTTCACCTTTTTCATTAAATAATGGACTACCTTCATCACTATTAGATAATGGTATAGATGTTTGAATATAGTCATTAGATGCTGTAATTATACCTGTTTGAGTAACTAAGCCTGTACCATATTTACTACTTACAATAATAGCTGGATCTTCTATTTTTAATAAACTAGAATCACCTAATTTAACTTTAGAATCATTATTCTTATCAACTTTAATTATGGCTATATCTGCATCTGGATTAATTGTAACAATTCCTTTGATATTATAGGTTTTTTCATCATTGATAATCGTAATATATTGTGCATCAACAAGTGATTTTTGTAGAAAACTCCATGTTGTTACTATTAAACCATCATCAATAAAGAACCCATTAGCAAGTGTTACAACATAGTTATTATATATACCATTAATATGAACTATATTACCTTTATTTTCTTTATATATTCCATCAATAATACTTTTATCTAATTTATTAATTTTATCAAAATTATAAACATTTTTAAGTATTGAATTATATGATGGGGCTACAGCCATTTGCTTTGATTCTAATGCGCTAACATTATTAGTATAATCAGCTACATCATCAGAATCTTCTCCATAAATATACCATAATCTCCATTCACCATCTTGTTTATAATATGCATAATACATTTTAAGATCATAATATCGATAATCATATTTCAAAGGATCAGTTTTACTTTGAAATTTAGCTCTTACATTTGGCAAATCAACAATACTAACAGCTATATCATCTTTAAATTCAACATTTATATCACCAAATGAATTATATATTATTCCATATTCAGTAACTTGATTAAATATTTGTGGAATAGCAAAATCAGCTACATTAGAATACATTCTTTCATCATGATATTTATCTTCTATATCATCTTTTTTATCTGGTATTTTAGGACTATATCTTGATGAATAAAATTCCATTTTACGATTATAAAAATGTTCACTAGTTTCATTAGTATTATTAAAGTCACCAAATAATAAATATGTCGTTTTTTTAGATATCTTTTTTATTTCTTCTTTTTCTGCTGTACTATCATTACTTACTGAATAATTCAAACTATAATCTTTATTAAAATTATTCTTGATATTATTCTTTTTACTATCACCCGCAAATGATAATTGTGAAGTATCTAGACTAAAGCTATTAGAAAGAGCATATACGGTGATAATACTAAATAGTATAGTTATTATAATTATTTTCTTCTTCATAACTTCACCCCTATAACTTACTCTTTAAAACAGCGATAACGTATTTACTTGCATCAGCTGCATTATTACCATTTAAATATACATCATGAAATGATTCAGCTATAGTTTCATCATAAATATATTTTCCTTCATTATCTTTAGCTAAAGCATATTGTGATATTGTACCACGCCATTCATCTAAACTTAATGTTGTTGATTTATCTCTTTTATAATTCTCATAAGCTTCTTTAATCATTTGTAATGAAAAACTACCACTAGAGAAATCATTATATACTTCATAAAATTTTGATTCATTTCCACTATTAACTAATAATACTGAATCTACATTATGACTTTTCATCATTGCTAAGAATGATAAATAATGGCCTAATTCATGAGCAACTGGTGAATATGCTGTAGCATTCTTTGGAAAATGACCTGATTTTGATGCACTAGTTACTGAACTTTTTAGTCGATCTTCATTTAAGAAATAAGCTGTATTTAATAATACTTGTGTTTTTATAACTGTAACTGATGAATTATCACTTTCGGCAAAAGGAAATGTTGGTTGAAAAGCCGCAATATAACCTTTGGACATTGGTGCATTAATTAAAGTTAAATTTGTTAAATAACCACGAACACTTGGATATTCATTATAAACTTTTCCAAAAACTTTATCTATTTCCCGAGCAAAATCTATATCTAATTCACATAGATTAACAGCTGTTATTCCATATTTATTAATTATTTCTTCTTCAATCTTTTTTATTTCACTTGGACAATTACTCTTTTGTTTAACAGAGTCACTACTAATTAATTTATATGCATCATTTGCATCATTAATTGTTACCCCTGTATACTGATTATCAGCAATAATTATAGTACTATACTTGCTTGCTCTTTTTACTTCGTTTTTAGGTTCAACTATATTACCAGAATAATCATCAGTTTCATCAAAATAAAACTCTTTATTTGAATTTTTAACTACAATAATAATGGTTATCAAAATAATAATAACTGCTAAACCACTACCTAATAATGCAATTAACTTTGTGTTATTATTACGTGGCATATATGGTTGTTGATAATTATTATTTGGTATAGGGCTATTGTTATTATTTATATTTTGTTCATTATAATTATTTGGTTGATTATAGTTAACATTATTATTATAAACTGGTGTGTTATTAAGTATAGTATTAACTTGTTGATTATCATTTATATTACTTGGTGTATTATCTACTGGTGTTATATTATTTGGTTCATTACTATTAGGTACTGCATTATAAAAATTATTTATATTAGTTTCATTAACAATTGGTTCTTCTTTAACATTGTTATCTACAATAATTGGTGAAAATAAATCTACTTTATTATCATTATTTGTATTTAATAATTCCGCACCACACTTATTACAAAACTTCATATTTTGTTCAAGTTTATTACCACATTTTGGACAAAACATAAACACACCTCTATTCTCCATATATCATTGTATCACGAATATTGGCAATATACTATATTTTATTTAAAAAAATAAAAAGTAAATTAATATTTACTTTTTATATTTAATACCTATTTTTTCGCCACAAGAAACAACTGTTTCTTTACCTAATGTACTATTTAATAATATATCATTATCTATTATTATCTTTTTATCTGGTACAAACAATATAATAGTTGATCCACCATATTCAAAATAACCTTTTTCTTCGCCCTTTTTAAAACTAGTTATTTCTTTATTATTAGTTATTTTACCAACTAATAATGCACCTACATCTACTTCTATTACATCACCAAAATGCTTTGTGTGTAATGTCGTATATTCTCGGCAATTAGTGTGAAATATTTTTTTATTATAAGCTATTGGTTGAACTGTATTAAGCTTACCTTTAATAAACTTATAATCATCTCTTGTACCATCATCAATAAAATGATATCGATGATAATCACTTACTTCAAGTCGAAAGATTAATGCATAACCTTCACTATATTTTTTAGTTAAATCTTCATTAATAATATTTTGTAAATTATATTTTGAACCTTTTATGTCAAAAGATGAAGTTTTATTTAATTTAATAGCTAATAACTTAGAATCACATGGTGATATAAAATGATCTTTTGCCATATCAATAGTAAGATTCTTTTTCTTTCTTGTAAAGAAATCATTAAAACTCTTATATTCTTTCTTTTCAAATAGGTTCATATCAATATTATTATCTTTTATAGTCTTTTTAATTCTTTTTTTAGATAATTTACTATCCATATATTTACCAACTAATTTAGATGTTGGTCTATTATTAATTAATTTTAATACTAATCTACCTGGTAAACTGGTATATAAGAATTTAACTGATCCACTATATTCTAATAATCTTTCTTTTTTAGTTTTACGATCTACTATTTTCATTATTTCAACTCCAAACTACTATATGCATTTAGAGATAAATCTGCTCTAATACCTTTTTGATATGCAAAGTATCCTGCAGTAGCTATCATAGCTGCATTATCTGTACAATACTTAATATCTGGGAATGTATAATTAATACCACGTGATTCACATAGTATTTTAAATCTTTCTCTAATACCAAGATTAGCTGATACACCACCGGCTAATATTAAATTCTTAACATTAAGTTCATTCATTGCTCTTAGTGTTTTTTTAGTTAAAATATCACATACTACATCTTGAAATGAACAAGCTAGATTTTCTTTATTAATTGCATTTCCTCTTTGTTCTTCATTATGAACAAGATTAATTACAGCACTCTTTAATCCACTGAAACTAAAATTATAACTATCATCGTCAAGTGGTATTGGTAATTGATAAGTATGAGAGCCAGAATGCGCTAATTTATCTACCATAGGACCAGCTGGATAATTAATATCCATTATCTTACCAACTTTATCATAACACTCTCCTACAGCATCATCTAATGTACTACCTAATTTTTCAAAAGAATAATCTTCTTTCATATAAATTAGTTCAGTATGACCTCCACTAATAACTAGTGATATTAGTGGAAATTCCATTTTTTTAACAAGATTATTTGCATAAATATGACCTGCGATATGATGCACTGGAACAAGAGGTTTATTATATAACCAAGCAAGAGTTTTAGCTGTTTCTAAACCAACTAATAAACTACCAATTAATCCTGGTCCATTAGCGATAGCAATGGCATCTATATCATCAATTGTCATATTAGCTTTATTTAAACATTCTTCAAGTACAAAAGTAACATTTTTTACATGAGCTCTTGAAGCTATTTCTGGTACAACACCACCATAATCTTTATGGATATCTATTTGACTAGAAATAACTGTGGATACCTCTTCACAGCCATTTTTAACAATCGAAAAACTAGTTTCATCACAACTAGATTCTATTCCTAAAATATAAATATCTTTCATACTCTTCATCTTCTTTTCCATTAGTATTCCATCTATTCCATTATAATAACCTTTTCTAATAGAGACTTTATTAAATCCCATTTTTTCATACAAATGAATAGCTTTAGAATTACTTTCTTTTACTTCTAAAGTAATGTTTTCTACATCACTAAATTTACTTATTAAATATTCTAATAAACTACTACCAATATGTTTATTTTGATATTCTTCTAAGACATTAAAATTAGCTATTTCTAACTTTTCATACATATAATAATAGTTTAAATAACCTAGTATTTTATTATTCTCTATAAACAATAAATAATGACTAAAGGGATTATTAGTAAGATCAGATTTTATATCTTTTAGGACATAATGAAAACTATTTTCTAGTTCATTAATTCTAATTAAATCATTCTTTTCTAATTCCTTAATCATTATCTTTTAACCTATTCTCTTCTGCTTCTGTTAACTTTAAATAAGTAGGATTTACCATATGTGGATTAATCTCTTTTTTATCTTTAAAGTTTAATACAATATTTAGTATATCTGGATCATATTTAACTGTTTCAAAAGAAAATGTATCATTAGATATAAATACATAATCTTTATTTAACCCAATTAGCATCATTTTAAGTTTCTCTATTGTCATATATTCACCTGGTAATAAACATTTATCACCATCAAATATAGACGCATAACAAGCCTCTCTCCTTGCATTTATAATTGGTACGATTAATTTATCACTTTTAATACTTTTAGCCATACATTCAAGACTTGTGACTGTTACAATAGGGATATTCTTTGTATAGGCAAATATTTTAGCTAATGTAACACCAATTCTAATACCAGTAAAAGAACCAGGTCCATTAACTACCATTATTTTATTAATATCAGTTGGTTGAACATTAACTTTTTTAAACATTTCATCTACTACATTTACTGTATAAACAGATAAATCTTTACCAAGATTTTCTTTTTTCTCACAAAGAAGCTTGTTATCTCTAACAATACCCGTATATAGATAACTAGATGTTGTATCTATATAAAAAATGGTCATAATATAGCCTCACATATATCTTCATAAGCTTTACCATGAGGTTTTAAAACAAATGTTCTAGTATCTTCACCAGTAACTCTTATATTAATATCTAATCTTTCTTTTGGTAAATGATCTTCTATCATATCAGCCCATTCAATAATAGTAACTCCATCACCATCAAAATATTCCTCAAGACCTAATTCATTAACATTACCTTCTAATCTATAAACATCCATATGATATAAAGGTAATTCTCCATTAGGGTATTCTTTGATAATATTAAAAGTTGGACTAGTAACATCATCTTCTATTCCTAAGGCACTAGCAAAAGCTTTAGTAAAAACA